>SAMEA3663208__coassemble_345_pt1 | contig 15281 bp, 12 predicted proteins | sample SAMEA3663208__metabat2_high_PE_004 | metagenome-assembled genome bin SAMEA3663208 (sample SAMEA3663208) | pig gut metagenome | biome: pig gut; feature: pig-associated habitat; material: faeces | place: China | collected 2013
TTTGATACATTAAGAAATTTTAACCGAATTTGTTTGGATAAATCTATAGGAAGCGTGGCTGTGGTCATGTCGTGATGAGCTGGAGCGATGACTTACAGATTGTAACTTTTCTGCCCCTTCTGCTTACGGTTTTCTTGTGCTGTCGTCAATCTGGCGATTGGTGCCGAATGGGGCCGCAGGAGATACTGCATGGGCGCCCCATCCTGTACTTATGGCGAGGTCATAGATGCTGCTTGCAGTCTGTTATAAATCAGTGAGTTCCATCAGGCTGTATACGATTTTTTAAAATATGACGCATCACTAGTAATGGAAAATGAAATAATAGTTCAGGAAACTGCATCACCAGGTGTTTTCTTGATATAATTCTCCCAATAATGATTTCCTCGCCAAACTCCATTGGTTATTCGCCGACTTGGGTGGACTAAGGGAGGCAAGCGAACAGGGGAAAGATATCGTGTGTCCTACATAGTGCGCGGGCTTATCCCTGCCCGCCATATGGAATCATACAGACAGTGGCACCCCGATAATTCTTAATTTGTATGAAACTAATCAGCCTGTGCAATCGATTGCTTATAAAAGAAGTTAAAGAATATGCACTTGATATATATTTTTTAAGATGTTGTGTGTATCTTTGCAACAGATAAAAGACATAACAATATATCACGGAACTTTTTGCATTTAAATTGTTTTTGGTCTAATCGTAATGCTCACATATGGCGCCTCGCGCGATTGAGGCAGCTAACGTGAGCGACCAGTATTTTAATCATAAATTAGTAGTTTTCTAACACATTAGTAGTTAATCTGGCTATCGCGTTGTGATAACGCGATAGTTTTTCTTATTATTATGTTTACTGGCCACCTGATGGAGAACATTGCAGTTTAGGACTTTCCCCCACAGCTTATGGGGGATTCCCCATTGCAGGTATGGATATATATATGTAACTTTGCACTCAGAAAAAAATAAGATAGAATCACTCACATTAGAAAAAACAGAAGGTTATGAAAAAGCTTACATCACTCTTGACAATGCTGCTGCTCGCAGTGACATCGGTATCGCTCACATCATGTGAGGACGAGATGATAGCCGACACACTCGAAGGGACATGGGAGGGAAACATGTATATCTCCTCATATTATGACAACCGTTACTATGACGCCACATATTCTGAGATATGCTTCCTCCGCGACCCTCTCTCCTATACAACAGGCGATGGATACTGGGTGGACTATTATAGCGGCGCACCATGGGACTATATCGCAAACCATATACGCTGGAGCGTCTCTGACGGTGTCATACGTGTGAGATTCATTGAGGAGAACTGCACGGTCTATATATACGATTACTACCTCTCTGGCAACCGCTTCGAGGGTGAGCTCGTAGATGGAGACAACAGGGTGAGGTTCTCTCTCAGACACACATCGTCGCCTAACTGGGACGACTATGATTACTGGGGATATGACTCTTGGTACGCAAAGAAGAACCCCGGACTCTCAACACGCTCGGCTGCTGACACAACAGACGTGGAGAAGCCTAAGCGCGTAATAAGGACAAGATAGAGAGAAGAATTTGTCTCATAATGATAACCAACAGACAAACCCCACCTGTAGCATCCAGCCTCAGGTGGGGTTTGCATTGGTTGTCATCCTTCATCCTCATCGTCCTATGCACACAACATGCGGCAGGCTGCTCATTCATCCTTTGGATACTGCCATGCTGCTCATTCATCCTTTGGATACTGCCAGGCTGCTCATTCATCCTGCGGATACTGGCATGCTGCTCATTCATCCTGCGGATACTGGCATGCCTGTTCATTCAGCCAGAAGCTGCTCGCTGGCAAGAGAGTCGTGGAGATAATCACGGCTTCCGCACAGCAGCTTGTGGGACGATGTCATAAGCCACAGCGTATCGGAAAGCCGCAGAGCCATCTCCATATCATGCGTGGAGAGCAGGACTGCCTTGCCCGAGGCGGCGATGCGCCTCATGAGAAGCAGTGTCTCACGCTTGGAGGGATAGTCAAGGAATGCCGTCGGCTCGTCGAGAAGTATCACAGATGTCTGCTGGGCAAGAGCCTTGGCTATCATGACTTTCTGGCATTCACCATCTGAGAGGGTGCCTATGTGACGCTCCGCCAGATGTGATATGCCCACAGTCCCAATGCTCTCACTCACTATACGCTCGTCATTGGCGGACAATGTGCCCCAAAGCCCGGTGTATGGCGTGCGGCCGAGTGCCACAACCTCTGCCACTGTCAGCTGGCGGACATCAGGGCGGTGGGTGAGCACGACACTGACAAGACGCGACAGCGAGCCACGGGCCATGGACGATATCTCCTCTCCTCCTATGGAGACACGACCATGGAGAGGAGGCAGGAAACCTCCCAGTGTGCGCAGGAGGGTCGACTTGCCGGTGCCGTTGCGCCCTATGAGACATGCCAGGGTGCCGGAGCGCAGAGTGGCGTCAAGATGGCATGCCACAGTATGGTGGCCATAGCCTATAGTGAGGTCAGAGATTGTCAATGTATTCATAGAGACGTTTGTAGAATGGATGGCGGGTCATAGTGGGCGCGTCGCCAAGGATTATGAGTTTCATGCGGGCACGCGTCATGGCGACATTCATGCGGCGCAAATCACGCAGGAATCCTATCTGCCCCTCATCATTGGCACGCACAAGGCTGATAAGTATGATGTCACGCTCCTGCCCCTGGAATCCGTCGACAGTGTTGACGGTTATGAGATGACGGTATGGCTTGAACCATGGGTCGGCCTTTATCAGATGGCGCAGAAACTGTACCTGGGCACGGTAGGGGGAGATGATGCCGACATCGATGCGCTCACTGAGTATGCGCTCACGCCCCACCTTGTCAAAATAAAGCTGGAGGGCAGCGAGAGTCAGACGGGCCTCGGTCTTGTTGATGCGCCCGTATGACTCGCCGACAAACTCCTCACGGCATGACATGTCGGCTGTGTCAATCCATAACATCGGTATGTCATAGTCGAGGACAGAGCGGTGGCGGACATCAGGGGCTGACTCTACCTTGCCGTGATAGAACCACTCTGAGGAGAAACGCATGATGTCCTCATTCATCCTGTACTGTGTCGTGAGCAGTGTCACAGCGTCAGGCTTCTGCCGCACAATGCGCTCCATGAGGGTCACACCGAGACCCTCACGCAGAGCCTCGTAGCTCTTAACCGTGGGCGGGAGCTGGCAGTGGTCGCCGGCAAAGACAACACGTGTGGCACGACGGATGGGTATCCAGCAGGCTGCCTCAAGGGCCTGGGCGGCCTCGTCGATAAAGAGTGTGGCATACTTCTGACCCTCAAGGATGCGGTTGGCAGAGCCTACAAGGGTCGACGCTATGACACGCGCCTCGCCGAAAAGCTGCTGGTTGATGGACATCTCTATCTCTGTCGCACGGGAGCGCAGACGGTCAAGCTTGTCATGGAAAGAGCGGTCGCCACGCTTGCGGTGGTGCCGCAGCTCGCGGATGGCTTTGCGGAGCGACCACAGCTGGGGATAGTCAGGATGGGACTCAAACTGACGCTCGTAGGTGAACGACAGCATCTTGTCGTTGACACGCGTGGGGTTGCCTATGCGAAGGACAGGGACTCCGCGGTCGACAAGCTTCTCGGAAATCCAGTCGACAGCCATATTGCTCTGTGCGCAGACCATGACCTGATTCTCACGCCGCAGGCACTCGACAATGGCCTCGACAAGAGTGGTCGTCTTGCCAGTGCCGGGAGGGCCGTGGACAATGGACACATCCTTGGCGCGCAACACCTCGTTGACAGCATGCTCCTGGGCTGGATTAAGCCATGGGACAGAGATGGGGGCGAAGGTGAAACGCTGGAGGGGAAGGTCGGTATAGAAAAGGTCGCGAAGATAGGCAAGACGGGTGCCACGGGCTGAGATGACACGGCTGAGGGCATCGGACATGATACGATAGCTCGTCTCGTCGAACGACAGCTGGACACCAAGACCGTCTGTGGCGGCAAGACGCAGCGACTGGACTGCATCCTCGCTGCCGATGATGATGACCATACGGTCAGCATCGACATACGAGACACTGCAGCCCCTTATATCATTGAGATAGGTTATCGACGACATGCCTGCTGCTGACTGCTGCGCCTTGAAGAAACTGACGGGCCGGCCATACTCGAAATTGTGGTCGGTATCGTCATCCTCGTGGCGGGTCACCTCTACACAATACTGGTTCAAGGAGTTATAATATGCCTTGCCGACTGATAGAGGCCACCATGCGTCGCCACGTTTCAGCAGACGCCCCATGCCGCGGGCTTCTGTCTGATGGCGGAACGCCTCGCGCTCAGCCTCATACTCTTTCTGTAGAAGAAGCTTCTGCTTCTCAAGCTCAAGGATGGGATTGGTATAGCTCATTAGTGTTCTGTGGTCAGGAAGAATGGTGGGGCCCGCGGCTCATGCGGTTACGGGTAGCATAAAAGGGGACACGGCATTGCCACGCGCTCGGTGTGATGCGTGACAGCGGCGTGTCCCCTTCTGGCTTCCTGTATGACACCATGCCGGCACCTGATGATGTAGGCATGGGCAGTGAGGGAGCCTATCTCATTATCAGTGCGACGGCGTAGGCAGAGATGCCTTCCTCACGTCCGGTGAATCCGAGGTGCTCTGTCGTCGTCGCCTTGATGGATATATTGTCCTTGTCTGTCTCCAGACACTCTGCCAGACACTCACGCATAGCCTCGACATGAGGGTTTATCTTAGGGCGCTGTGCGCATATCGTGGCATCGATATTGCCGAGACGGTAACCACGCTCGCGCAGCATGGCGTACGTCTTGCGCAGCAGAATCTTCGAGTCAATGCCATCTGTCTCGGCCGATGTGTCAGGGAAATGGTAGCCTATGTCGCGCATGTTGGCGGCTCCGAGGAGAGCGTCGCAGATGGCATGGATAAGAACATCGGCGTCGCTGTGGCCAAGGAGACCAAGGGTGTGGGGTATCTGTATGCCGCCAAGCCATAGCTGACGGCCTTCAACTAACTGATGGACATCATAGCCCATGCCTATCCTTATTGTTTCCATATATGGGGAGAGAAGGGTGGGGGAAGATGTGTCAACGGCGATGGAAAAGGTCTTTAAGGCCATCCATGTCGAACGAGAGGGAGAAACGGAGTGTCTGGTCGAGAGGGTTTGACTTGGCTGTCGCTATGACATAACCGACATCGAGAGAGAAAACATTCATGCGGAATCCTGCTCCGACGGTGTAGTACTTGCGGTTGCCTTTATTCTCTGACTCATGATGATAACCCGCACGGACAGAGAACTGGTCGTGGTAGACATACTCCGCACCGAGACTCCACTGTACCTCCTGAAGCTCCTCCTTGAATCCGTTGGGAGCGTCAGAGAAACTCTTGAAGATGCCTGATATCGCTCCGACATCATAGTAGTCCTTCTGGACACGGTCCTCATACTCTGAGCTCGACTCGCCATCAAGCTGCTTGGGGTAGGTGGGGACAAGAAGCTTGTTGGCGTCGGCTGCTATCGTGAAACGGTTATATTCGTCAATAGGTACCATAAGAGAGAATCCGAGACGCATGTTCGTAGGGATAAACTCTGAGTTGGTTGAGCCACCGAAAGATATCTTTGAACCTATGTTTGAGATGTTCAGGCCGAGGCCAAGCTGACACTCACGCTGCCCGATGTTGAGATAATTCTGATAGTAGCATGATATGTCGGCAGCAAAGGCAGAGCCTGGGGAGGTGTCCTCGGTATAGTCATAGGTGAGGTCAGAGTATATCCAGCGTATAGCGGCGCCAATGGAGAACTTCTCGCTCAGCATCATTGAGTATGCGACATCGAGCGACATCTCGTATGGATTGATGGTCATGTCGTTAGAGCCCGCCTCGTCGCTCGAGGTGTATACCTCACCAAGAGAGAAATAACGGAGGGAGCCTGATACTGCCGAATAGTCGCCGATGCGGTAGTAGCCAGAGAGATATGCAAGGTCCATATCGCTGACAAGCTGGCGGAGCCATGGGGTATAGTTGAGCGATACGCCGGCACGGGAGATAGTGAACGGGTATTTTGCCGGATTCCAGTATTGGGACGCAACATCTGGGTCGGTGGCGACACCAACATCACCCATACCGGCTGAACGTGCGTCAGGGGCTATGACCTGGGATGTCACGCTGGCGTTGACAGGGTTGAACATGTCCTGCTTGTCCTGGGCTGACGCACACAGGGAGGACAGGATGAGCAATAGGAAGGATAATCTGTACTTCATAAAATGGAGGACAACTGTGTTATGGTGGGAGAAACGGTGTGGCTGCCCAGAATGGATTGGCTGGCTGGGGAGCTGATGACTGTGTCCCACGTTATTTATATTGTGCTGTTTCTTGTTTCTTGAACGGGGGCGTGGAGGATTAGACGCATATCATGGATGGACTGATACGATATCAGGGGTATGCTGCGACGGGATACCGGACGGATGGTATGGCAGGGGATAATGCCACACATCGGTGGCCGGAGGCATGGTTATCAGAGGATGATAATCTTCTTCGCCTTTGATACGCGGCGGCTTCCATCACATGTTATGCTTACGCGGTAGAGATAGACACCGGAGTGTATCTTGCCGCCAGTCGATGTCAGGAGATTCCAGTCGATATGCAGGGTAGACTCTCCCGAGAGAGAGTTGGACGTGATGGAGTGTATGTGGCGCCCGCTTGTGTCGAAGATATCTATGGAGATGTCGACAGCAGAGCCAGGACGGTCATGCTGGACTATGAACGATGTCTGCTCACGGGCAGGGTTCCTCGTGGCATTGATGTCTATGATAGACGGTGACAGACCGCTGACGACATTGAACTGGAGAGTGGTCGTCGTGGGGTTGTTCATTATGTCCCAGACACGGAAACGGAGCTGGTGGCGCCCCGGAGTGAGCTCGGGGATGCTGTAATATGTGCTGCCAGAGGTGTACGAGCCGAAGTCATATTGGAAATTGTCGTTCAGCGAGTACTGCCGGTCGACATCGTTGTCTATGAATAACATCATGTCGTGGCCTATGCCGGCACCAGAGGCGTTTATGCCATCAGAGTCACGTATCTCTGCCACAAAGAATGGGGTGGAGTTGACATCGCCTCCGTTGACAAACTGGGGGGTGTTGAGATAGCAGTAGACTGACGGGCCGATAGAGTCATTGAAAATCTCTTCTGAGCCACCAACAGTGAAGTGCTCGCTCTCGCCATGGGCTGTCTCGCTGCCGTCGGCATTGTACGCGAAGAGGGTGATGAGTCCCTGCTCGCCTGAGTAGTTGATGTCTTTCGGCACTACAAAGTTTATGGCGAAGCGGCCGTTGCGGACACTGTCCGTTCCGGAGAAAAGCGTCTTCGTGCGGTCAAAGAACTGGAATGCTGTCTCTGTCGTAGGGTCGTTCATTAGACATGTGCGCAGCTCACGATTGTCCTTGACAACGACAGAAACCAGGCCATTGAAGCTCTCCGCCTCTGTCTCGCCATCAGTGATATGGCCTGCTATGCGCACACGGCTGTTGGCACGCAGCTCAGGGAGTGTGCCGCCAGATGTCGGGATGCCGTTGATGCTGTCTACAACACATCCCAGCAGTGGAGTGTTCAGAGTCAAGGCAGGGTCGCCAAGAAGAGAGTATTGGAGCTTGTTGTCTGTCCTGTCGCGTCCCGTCTCGACAAGATACTGTTTCGCAAGACGGTTGGCATCGCCTAATGTCGTACGCTGTGAACCTGTCCTTGACAGCGCATAGCGTGTGAAGGCTGAGTTCATCATCGTGTTGTAGTAGGCATATACGGTGCGCGTGGTGCCGTAGAATGCTATGCCTCCGCCATTGGGATTGGTCACGACACTCTCACCGATAGTCTCTGATATGCCGTCGAACGGGCCGATATCGCATGACGCTGTGAACCATAGGGGGAGGTTGGTGTTGGTGAAGGCGTCAAAATCGTTCAGCGTCAGGACATACTCATGGGATATGGCGTCGACAGCGCCGTGGCCGGCATAATTCATGATGAGCGCGCCACTCTGCTGCTGTGACTTGATGATTGTCTCACACTCGGGATACCTGCTGCCGACAGAGGTCTCGTTACGCTTGTACATATCCCACATGACCTTGCGGATATTGTAGCCGGGATAATTGACTATGGTCTCCTCTGCTACACGGTCGGCATCGCTCATGTGGAGGTTATAGTTGCCGTCGTCGCCCATGAAGCAGAGCGTGTTCTGCCATGTCCCGACATTCTTGTTCTCCTTATAAGCGATAATCTTGTTCACTACAGCCTTGGCAGCCTCTGGCGATGTGACAGGGATACGGCCTATGCCGATATCCGGAATGCCGAGGAATAATGCCCCCGTTGACAGCGACTCATTGTCGTCGAGCAGGCCTATGAAGTCGTCAGAGACATAGCAGTGGACCTCGCTTGTTGAGTTCTCGCTCTCGAAGCATAGGAGCATATCGTCGGCTGAGAGTGTGCGGCATCCGTCGGTAAGGAGCCTGTTGTCCCATACACCGTCGCCGAGAAGCAGCAGATACTTGGGCTGTGATGCCTCATCTGTGGCACGGTCGTAGAGCATCTTCATATAACGGCGGTAGGCGGAGACATCGGGTGTGCCGCTCGAGAACTCGTTGTATAGCTCGTCTGCCGGCACAATGCGCACTGTCATTCCGTCTTTCTGCTCGTGCAGCTCCTTCAGACGCTTTGCCTGTTCAAGAAGCTTCTGGGATGTCGGGATGATTATCGTGAGGTCGACAGCCTCGTCAGCATGGTGGTCCTGAAGGGTGATATTGTGGACATACTCTGCTGCGTCGAACTTCAATGTGTCAAGGTTGATGTCATCGGCTGCCTTGTTCGTATATATCATGGCATAGTCAAGGCGCAGCGGGCCACCGTAGGTGCAGCTCACCTTTATTGTGTTCACTGCCTTGAGGTTGTCCACTGGGAATGTTGAGCTGGCGAATATGGCTTTGTCATGATCAGGGTCGGAGGAGACGCATGCCCCTGAGCCGAGGAGCGAGTCGTTAAGCTCTATGCTGTAGCCTGACTGGTCTGAGCTGCTGACAACCACTGTCAGCTCTCCTCCGGCTGATGCGTCGGCATGGTCAGGCAGAGGGATTGTGAGGGTGCGGGGAGTGGTTACAGACCCTCCCGCTGTGGTTGTGGCCGTGGAGCGTATCTCAGTCTTCTCGACAAGGTTGCGCCCACCATGGAACCATGCATAGGCATCTTGCTCGTAAAGGCTGTAATAGCGTGAGCAGTCGGCCCTCCACTCCTCTTTCAAGACATCAGTGGAGACTGTCTCCTGTGGTGTCTCAAGCTCTGTTATGAAGTAGTAGCCGTAGTCTGAGTAAGGGTTGCGTGTCCGTGAGTCCATGCCACGCTGGCTCCAGGAGACGGGGCCACGGGCATAGAAGACCCTCTTCCCGTTGACGATGGCTACCGCTGTCGGGGAAAGGTCGTCGTGGCTGGAGAGATACTCTGGAGTGAGGACCTCAGGCACGAGATTGCCTCCGTAACCGTATATGTGGACATTCTCGATATCCTTGAAGCCCGCCTTGCGCACAACATCAGCCGTCAGCTCGTAGAATCCCGTCTTAGGGACACGTATCTTTGCCCACTTGCCAGACGAGAGGACAGAGTGCTGGGCGTAGCGTGATGAGATATCTGTGCCTCTTGTGGGGATGACGCCGGATGCTCCGTCTGCCTTCGCCCTCATAGAGCGGTCGGCAGGTTTTGACGTTATCTTCAGCATGAAGCTGACGAGGAAACGGTAGCGCCCCTCGTTGTATGCGACAGGGGTCAGCGTGAAAAGCATCACCGGCTTTTTCCGTGACACGACTATATCCTGGTGTATGGAGGGTAGCGGAGGCACAGCGCCAACACCGCTTCCCGGTATGAGCGACGGCAGGCCGTCGCGCGAGGCGATGCGGTTATAGCGTGCTATATCGTCATCGTCCATGTCGAGGAACTCAGGGTAGAGTATCTCGGCTGTGTATATTGAGTCAGAATAATCGGAGGGTAGAGGAAGCGCATAACTGACAACCGGCATGACGGAGTCGATTGTGACTTCGTCTGCGGTGAGGTTTATGAAACGTTGTCCCATAGTGTTGGAGGCTATGAGAAGCAACAGAATCAGTATGATGTTATGTCTTGTTCTCTGCATTGTTGTCTTTTTCTTTGGCATGGATGTTTATTCTCATGCCGTGTTGTCCTTCTTGTCCTGTTCTGTGATGCAGGCTTTTAGGATATAGGGATGCTCGCTTGCCAACTTGTGGATGCTCGCTTGCCAACTTGCGGATGCTTGTTTTCAAGCTGTGTTGATGCTCGCATCCTGGCTTCTATGGCAGTGTGAGGATTCTATCACTTCACGTCGAACTCAAGCACCTTGCGTCCTTCCATGTATCCAGTGATATGGTCGTTGATGCTTACGGGGCCTACACCAACCGGAGTGCCGGTATACAGGATGTCGCCTGTCTTCAGCGTGAAGTATTGTGAGATATAGCTTATGAGGCGGTCGACACTGTGTATCATCTCTGAAGAGCATCCCTCCTGCACTGTCTTCCCGTTTATCTCGGCCGAGAAGTGTATGGCTTGTATAGGTGGCAGCAGGCTTTTGTCTATCCACTCGCCTATGACGGCAGAGCCGTCGAAGCCTTTCGCTATCTCCCAAGGCATGCCGTCGGCGCGCAGCTCGCGTTGCATGTCGCGTGCTGTAAAGTCTATGCCGACGGTGACAGCGTCATAGTATCGATGGGCGAACTGCTCTGGGATAGACTTCCCGAGACGGCATATTCTCACGACAAGCTCTGTCTCATAGTCTATCTGTCCCATGAAATCTGGCAGGAAGAAAGGCTTGTGGTCCTTCAGCAGGGCTGAGTCTGCCTTGGTGAAGATTATAGGGTCGCGTGAGGAATCGGCAGATGCTGTCTTCTGTAATAACGTGTTTTGGACCTCTTTATTGTGTTGTGGGTAGTTCATTCCCACTGCAAAAATCTTCATTTTCGTTATATTTATGATGTGTTAACAGATTCTTGGTGTATACCGCTCTATGGGCAGTGCTGTTAATGGTGGGTATGCCATAATGTCTCATTGGGCTGAAGGGGTATGGCATGATGGGGGCTATGATAATACGAGAAAGCGCCAGTGGCTGTGTTTAGTCTCTGGCGCTTTCGTGTGGTTTTTATGTCAATGTGTTATATGCTATTAGTCTGCCTGGAGAGTGAAGCGCTTGAAAGCGACAACAGTAAGGTCCTTGTCTACAGACTGGAGGTACTGCTTGACAGTCATCTTAGCATCCTGGATGAACTCCTGGTTGAGGAGGCAAGACTCCTTGTAGAACTTGTTGACACGACCTTTGGCGATGTTCTCAATCATGTTCATGTTGAGGCTTGCTGCCTTCTCTGCAGATACAGTAGCGATGATTTCCTTAGCCTTTGCTACGTCCTCAGCTGTTATCCATCCCTTTGTCATGTTTGACTCCATGTGGTCCTCGCTGTCAACGTGAGCTGGGTTGATGCCTGCCTTCTTGAGTGCAGCCTCAACAGCCTTCTGGATCTGCTCCTGCTTAGACTTCTCTACAGCTACGTTATACTCCTCGTCAACGACAGCCTGTGGTACAGACTTCTCGTCGAGGGCGATAGGCTTCATGGCAGCTACCTGCATGCAGATAGCGTGAGCCTGCTCAGCTGCTGGCTTGTTTGTCTGTACGAGAGTGCAGAGGCCGTTACGGTTCATGTGGTTGTAAGCCTCGATGTTCTCACCCTCGAGGTAGTTGTAGCCGTCAAGCTCCATCTTCTCGCCTGTCACGCCTGAGCGCTCGATGACAGCGTCAGCGACTTTCTGTCCGTTAGCGAGAGTGAGGTTGTTCACTTCCTCTACTGACTTAGCCTTTGCAGCTACGGCAGCGTCGACAATCTCCTGTGTCAGCTTGATGTAGTCAGCTCCGTTAGCTACGAAGTCTGTCTCACACTTCAGGGCTATGATAGCAGCGAAGTCTGTGCCTACCTTAGCGAGTACGCATCCGTTAGATGTCTCACGGTCAGCGCGCTTGGCAGCGATAGCTTGACCTTTCTGGCGGAGGATTTCCTTTGCCTTGTCCATATCGCCCTCAGCTTCTGTGAGAGCCTTCTTGACATCAGCGAGGCCGGCACCTGTCATGGCGCGGAGCTTCTTGATGTCTTCCATTGATACAGCCATTGTATGTATGTTTTTGTTTTAATCCCTTGTTGTGGCGGGGCTGTTTCCCATTGTTGCACGGTTTCAGCCTCTCAGCCCTCTCTCTCGGGATATATGGTTTGAAATTATTGTTGTCTTTTCCGGGGTGGTATACATAAACGAAGAAGAGTTAAGAATTGAGATTTGCCAATATGTCTTGTGAACGATTATTGAGTATAGGAGTCAGCATGTGCTGTCCTCCCATAGAGTATCTCTGAATTCTTAGCTCTTCCTTTTATGTGTAGAAATAAGATTACCTTCCGGGCCGCTGACTTGCTGGGGTTGTCCTCAGTGTCTGGCCTTTGTCTTCATGTCATGCTGTGTCGTTGGCATCTGCCTGATTGTCATCATCCGGCCGGAGCCTGTATGCCAAGCATGTATCAGAAGACTCACCTTATTATATATTAAGGCATTATATATTAAGGCGTTGGTATCTTATTCAGCTGTCTCTTCGGCAGCCTCTTCCTTGCGTGCACGGCGTGGAGCGCGCTTCTTTCCCTCGGCAGCCTCTTCAGCCTGCTCAGCGGCAGCCTTCTCGTCAGCCTTCTCAGCCTTGCGCTCCTCGAGTCCCTCAGCTATTGCAGCGCAGCAAGCTGTGAGGATAGCGTCGACAGAGTCCTTAGCGTCGTCGTTGGCAGGTATAGGGAAGTCAACCTTGTTAGGGTTAGAGTTTGTATCGCAGATAGCGAATACAGGTATTCCAAGGCGCTGTGCCTCAGCGATGGCGATATGCTCCTTGAGCACGTCGACAACGAAGAGTGCGGATGGGAGACGAGTCAGGTCGGCTATAGAGCCGAGGTTCTTCTCGAGCTTGGCACGCTGGCGTGAGATCTGGAGGAGCTCGCGCTTAGAGAGGTTAGAGAATGTGCCGTCAGCCATGAGCTTGTCGATGTTCGTCATTTTCTTGATAGCCTTACGTATAGTAGGGAAGTTGGTGAGCATACCGCCTGCCCAACGCTCGTTGACGTATGGCATATTCACGCTTGCAGCCTTCTCGGCTATGATGTCCTTAGCTTGTTTTTTAGTAGCGACGAACAGGATTTTCTTTCCTGACTTTGCGATCTGCTTGAGAGCGTCGGCAGCCTGGTCGGTCATGGCGACAGTCTTGTGCAGGTCGATGATATGAATACCATTGCGCTCCATGAAGATGTATGGAGCCATAGCTGGGTTCCACTTGCGGCGGAGGTGGCCAAAGTGGCAACCTGCCTTGAGCAGCTGGTCAAAAGTTGTTCTTGACATTGTCTTTTTTCTTTGATTTAGTTGCTGTCGTTCACGACGTCAGCAACGCAGTTTACATTCTTTTTAATTCTTGCGGTTAGAATCAGCCATACGGGTAGCCTTACGGGTCCCGTCGGTTTAGATGCTAAACGATGTGATGTTGTCTCCTGTTTAACGCTTAGAGAACTGGAAGCGGCGGCGTGCCTTTGGCTGTCCTGGCTTCTTGCGCTCCACCTCACGTGCGTCGCGTGTCATGAAGCCTGCCTGGCGCAGAGCCTTCTTGTCGTCAGCGTTGACCTTTACGAGGGCGCGTGCTATGGCGAGACGGAGCGCCTGGCTCTGTCCTGTGAAGCCACCACCATCGAGGTTTGCCTTGATGTCGTATTTTCCAGCTACCTCAAGAAGCTCGAGCGGCTGCTTAACCACATACTGCAGGATAGCTGATGGGAAATACTGTGTTAAGTCCTTCTTGTTGATTGTGATCTTTCCGGTGCCCTCTGTGAGGTAAACGCGAGCCACTGAGCTCTTGCGGCGACCGAGTGCATTAATCTGTTCCATCTTCTGCTGCTAATTATTTGTACTGGTTAATATCGATAGCCTTTGGCTGCTGAGCCTGCTGCTTGTGCTCTGTTCCCTCATATATATAGAGGTTGTTGAGGAGTGAGCGGCCGAGAGGGCCTTTTGGGAGCATGCCCTTCACAGCGTGACGGAGCATCTTGTCGATACCGTCCTTGCGTGTGCGGAGCTGTGCAGGAGTTGTGAAACGCTGTCCGCCTGGATAGCCAGTGTAGCGTGTGTAAACCTTGTCAGTCTCCTTCTTGCCTGTGAAGACTACCTTTGCGGCATTGATGATGATTACGTTGTCACCACAATCTACGTGTGGAGTGAAGTTTGGCTTGTACTTTCCGCGGATGAGCTTTGCCACCTTTGATGCGAGACGTCCCACTACCTGGTCAGTAGCGTCAACAACGACCCACTCCTTCTTGGCTGTCTCCTTGTTTGCGGAAATAGTCTTGTAACTTAAAGTGTTCATTTTCTCGATTAATAATTTTACTACTAAAAAACAGTTTTTTATTCTTTGTGCGCGGATTCACTAACCACTCTGCTCGGCCAAGGGCAGAGCTATTAACACCACGACACTTGGGGGCTCTAAGTTCACCCCCAGGACATAATCGGACTGCAAAGGTATACATTTTTATATAAATAGGCTCTCTCTTATCCTCCCTGAAGGTGTATATTTATGATTATTTAACGTATGATATTGTGTTTGTCAGCTTTTCCTTGTGAAGGATTGGGAAAATGTCACGGTATCTCTGGTTTTTGATGAGCTTCATGCCATGATGTGGTCCGGCTGTGTCGTTTCAGCTGTCATTCAATCATCGGTGAGGCAGGGCGCGAGGGGTGGTTTCCCCATAGGTACTGGATGAGGCTCCCATTGGTACTGTATGACGGCCTCATAGGCACTGTATGACAGGCTCATTTGTGCTGGATGACGGAGAGGTCCCGTCCGTCCCGTTTTCCCTACGCTGGGAAAACTTGATGAGGCATGGAACGCACTCAACGACCCCTTCGGAGAGAATATAGCGATGCTCGACAAGCCAAAGGCTCTGACGCTGACAGAGGATTTCCGCACCGTCGCACCAGAGACAGAGGATGGAGAAGTGACATATAAGAATGCTGACGTGAAGGCTCATAGCGGTTCTGGCAGTGATGCCCGGCTGCTATGAGCTGATGTATCATAATTGAGTGTCTGTATGACTAATAATTCGGGGAAAAGTTGCACGGTATATATTATTTTCCTATCTTTCCTCTATAAAACCTAATGTCATTTCCCCGCAAAAGCAACAAAACCCAC
>SAMEA3663208__coassemble_354_pt1 | contig 14943 bp, 12 predicted proteins | sample SAMEA3663208__metabat2_high_PE_004 | metagenome-assembled genome bin SAMEA3663208 (sample SAMEA3663208) | pig gut metagenome | biome: pig gut; feature: pig-associated habitat; material: faeces | place: China | collected 2013
AAACACACACAATCTCTCAATATGAAACGGATACTCAACCTGATACTCTTCGCCGCGATATCACTCACAGCGGCAGCACAGCCAGCCTACACACACCCATGGCAAGGAAAGCGCATAGCATACTTCGGCGACTCGATAACTGACCCACGCGTGAAGGCAGGGACAAAGAAATGGTGGACCATGCTGAGCGAGTGGCTCCAGGCCACAAGCTACTGCTACGCCATAAGCGGACGGCAATGGAACGACATACCACGCCAGGCGGAGGCCCTCACGACAGAGCACGGGCAGGACGTCGATGCCATCATCATCCTCATGGGCACAAACGATTATATCCACTCCGTGCCACTCGGCGAATGGTACAACATAGAGGAGAGGGATGTCGTCTACACCGAGAACAGGCAGCAGATGACACAGCGCCGCAAGCACCGCACTCTCTGCATCAACGACACGACATTCCGCGGACGCATAAACAAGGCGATGAAGATGATAAAGGATATGTTCCCGACAAAACAGGTCGTCCTGCTGACACCTATCCACAGGGCATACTTCAGCTCCAGCCCGACGAATATCCAGCCTGACGAGCTCTACCCAAACAGCATAGGGCTGTGGGTAGACAGCTATGTCGAGGCAGTCAAGGAGGCGGGCAACGTATGGGCGGTACCTGTGATAGACCTCAACGCCACAAGCGGGCTGTACCCCCTCGCCGACAGCCATGCGCAGTATTTCTCGCGTCCTGATGCTGACCGCCTCCATCCTAATGATGCCGGCTACACCCGCATGGCACGCACCATCTACTGCCAGCTCTCCGCCCTGCCATGCACATTAGAGTGACGGCTCGTGCGCGATAGCCCCCCACATCCCTGTTGGCAGAGGTGCTGGCGCGCACCACACGGCAGACAGAAAAATACCCCCCTGACATGACACGACCCTGACAACGCTCCGCGTGACAGGCGAATGGAATATTCATCACTATCAATAACCCATTAAAACAACAACAATTATGAAAAAGTATGTATGCGACGTATGCGGCTGGGAGTATGACCCAGAGGTAGGAGTGCCAGAGGCAGGCATAGAGCCAGGCACAGCGTTTGAGGATCTCCCAGAGGATTTCGTATGTCCTCTCTGTGGTGTCGGCAAGGACGAGTTCTCAGAGGCATAACCTCCGGGGCTTCAAGGCTTCACACACAAATGTAGCGGCAGACAAGGGACGGAATGTCTCTCGTCTGCCGCTTTTGCGTTTTTGCCAGTATCATGCCGCCCCCTTCCTCCAATCTCACAACTTCATTCCATCCTCTTCCCTCCAATCTCACAACCTCATCCCATCCTCTCCCCTCACATCTTATAACGGGAGGCACGGCGGCAGACAAATCCGGAGATTTGGCGACGTCGTGTCATCAAGCACAAATGAGAATGTAAAGACTGAGTAATTATAATGTAAAGACTGAGTGTTTATATTGTAATTACTGAGTCTTTACTTTTTGATTACTAAGTATCCTGCATAACACATCACGCAAACAGAGACATAAGAGGCAGCATGTGACGTTTCAGTCTGTATGCTTGAAAGGTTCGGGAAGTACGGGCGTTTGAAACCCTTTGCTCTGCGCCCCCCGAGGCACATAACACGCCGCTCGACGAGGCTGTCCGTAGGGCTGTCTTCGAGGCGTACAAAATGACACGCAAAACCAAACAGTCCGGAGATTTGGTGGCAGAGACAATGACGGGAATGAGGAGCGAAAAAATCATCTGTAGCTATATCATTGCAAGAAAGCGAAGTATGGTTAATAATGATAAAAAATCTGTCAAATTAACCAATTAACTAAAAAAAAGTCAGGCAAGCTATGTATATGTCAGATATTATTAGTAATTTTGTGACAAATTAACGTACCGTACTTGACATGAAACTTGCAGATTATAAATTTGAAGGAATTGTTAAGTAGCGAGTAACCAGAGCCTTGAGGGGAAGCGTCTGCTCTCGTGAAAAGAAATCATGGCTACATCTATGGTACTTGTCCTTAAGGGTCATTACTGGTATGATACAGGTCGTTTTCCCAGAACAAAAAGAGCCTTATGCCACAGGGAACTAAAGATGGAGGGCGGCGACACCTTAACAACCATGTAATGCCGTGTATGGCGGCGAATGATGACGGGCAGTAAATATAATGACAAGCATGTATATGTTGGCATACCAATAAGCGTGAACACAAAAAAACAAGAACATAACAGACAATGACAGCCAAAGACCCAGGGAAGACAGAGAGGCAATTCGGCGACGCCATGTCCCAATGCCGTGACATATTCCACAAGAAGCTCTACGACTACAAGCCGTCGTGGCGCATGCTCCGTCCGTCGTCGCTGACCGACCAGCTCTTCATAAAGGCGAAGCGCATACGGTCAATCGAGGTGAAGGGCAGGACACTTGTCGGCGAGGGCATCCTGCCAGAGTTCATGGCTATCATCAACTATGGCATCGTGGGGCTCATACAGCTCTCCCATGGATATGTCGACGAGATAGACATGACAAACGACGAGGCCATGGCGCTTTATGACAAGTATGCCGACGAATGCCTGAGGCTCATGCTGAAGAAGAACCATGACTACGACGAGGCATGGCGCGGCATGAGGACAAGCAGCTATACCGACTTCATCCTGACGAAGATAGAGCGCATAAAGGAGATAGAGAACCACGGCGGCCGCACGACAGTCTCTGAGGGTATCGGCTCGAACTACATGGACATCATAAACTACGCCACATTCGGCGTGATAAAACTGACGGAGCATGAAGAGGGCTAAGGCTGTGGCGCTGTATGTGGCGAGGACGGTCGTCGGGCTGACATTCATCTTGTCAGGATTCGTGAAGGCCATAGACCCCCTCGGGACACAATACAAGATACAGGATTATCTCGCTGCCATCCCGCCGTCGCTGTCCCTGCCCGATATGCTCACACTCCTGATGTCTGTATCGCTCAGCATGGTTGAGTTCACGCTCGGCGCGTTCATGCTGACAGCTATCAGCAGGAGGGTGACGGCGAGGCTGACACTGCTGTTCATGGTGGTCATGACCGCCGTGACGGTGTGGATATACATTGCCGACCCCGTCAAGGACTGCGGCTGCTTCGGCGACGCGCTGACCCTCACAAACCTCGAGACACTGCTGAAGAATATCGTCCTGCTGGCGCTGGCGGCTCTCGTGGCGTGGCGGCCGACACATATCGTGCGTCTTATGTCACGCTCCAACCAGATGCTTCTTGGGCAGATGCTGATGGTAACCCCCGTGGCGCTCAGCTTCTGGTGCCTGTATGACCTCCCCCTCATTGATTTCCGCCCGTACCATATCGGGGCAGACATAAAGGCAGGGATGGAGATTCCGGAGGGAGCCGAGCAGCCAGTCTTCGACACAACATTCATCATGGAGAAGGACGGGGAGCGCCGTGAGTTCACCCTCGACAACTATCCCGACTCGACATGGACATTCGTCGACTCCAAGACAGTTACCGTCAAGGAAGGCTATGTGCCGCCGATACACGACTTCTCGATAACGGCAGCCGACGGTGAGGACATCACAGACATGGTGCTCGGGAGAGAAGGCTACACATTCCTCCTCATATCCCCCGACCTCGACAAGGCCGACGACCAGAACTTCGGCGACATAGACCAGATATACGAGTTCTGCCAGGACAACAGCATACCATTCTACTGCCTGACAGCAAGCACAGAGAAGTCGCAGCAGCACTGGCAGAATATCACGGGGGCGGAATACCCGTTCTGCATGACCGACGCCACCACGCTGAAGACCATGATACGCAGCAACCCCGGACTGATGCTCCTGGAGAAAGGCGTCGTGAGAGGCAAATGGAGCCACAACCGCCTGCCTGAGACCACAGAGCTCGAGACGATGCTCAAGGCGAGATGAGACGTGGCTGAGAGACAAGAGACAACAACCCAAATAAACATACAAAATAAATTATTACAAAGATTATGGCAAAGAAAATCGTTGCAGGCAACTGGAAAATGAACAAGAACCTGCAGGAGGGCATCGCCCTCGCCAAAGAACTGACAGAGGTAGTGAAGAACCCTAACTGTGAGGTTATCATCGGCACACCATTCATCCACCTCGCAAGCGTGGCTGACGTTATCAAGGACAGCTGCATAAAGCTCAGCGCCGAGAACTGCGCAAACAAGGATAAGGGCGCATACACAGGTGAGGTGTCTGCAGAGATGGTAAAGTCGACAGGTGCAGAGTATGTCATCCTCGGCCACTCTGAGCGCCGTGAGTACTACAACGAGACTCCGGAGATACTGAAGGAGAAGGTTGACCTCGCCCTCGCCAATGGCCTCAAGGTCATCTTCTGCTGCGGCGAGAGCCTTGACGAGCGTGAGGCAAACAAGCAGGAGGAGGTAGTAAAGGCTGAGCTCCAGGGCTCTGTCTTCCATCTCACAGCAGAGGAGTGGAAGAACATCGTCATCGCCTACGAGCCAATCTGGGCTATCGGAACAGGCAAGACAGCGACAGCAGAGCAGGCTGAGGAGATACACGCCTTCATACGCAAGTGTGTCGCTGACGTTTACGGAGCAGAGGCTGCCGCTGAGACATCTATCCTCTATGGCGGCTCTTGCAAGGCAAGCAACGCCCCAGAGCTCTTCGCAAAGCCTGACATCGACGGCGGACTCATCGGAGGCGCATCGCTCAAGGCTGCTGACTTCAAGGGCATCATCGACGCCTGGAACTAATATCCAAGACATCATATCCGGACATCTGGCACACTATGGGGGGACAATCTCCATGGGGATGCCAGGTGTCTGGAACACTTGATTCCAGGATATACATGATGAGTCTCCACAGCATGGCCATGGGATGACGACGGGACGCCCGCACCGCAGATGGCCGGCAATGGGATACAAGAGACATTAATCCTGGGCAAAGCCAACACCCTCCAGACAAACAGACATATACCTGCCACAGACCATAACAGAGATGGCGGTATGTCAAGAAAGAAGAAAAAAGAAGCATGCTTGCAGGCATGATGACTGCGATGGCGGGACTGACAGAGAGACAACAGCCGCCAGAGCGACCATGACAGCAGGAACATGCGATGTGAAAATCTCCTCATATGAAACTTCATCTATCAATAATCATAACCCTCATACTCGGCTCGACAACAGCTCACGGCCAGAGCTTCATGGACAATCTGCGCAGTGACCAGAAAGGTCAGGGCAAGATAACCGTAAACCAAAGTGCTGAGATTGACAGGCTCGTGAACACTGTGGCGAAACCCGTGACGGAGAAGACCACGGCGGCAGGGAACAAGCAAGCCGCTGCAACGGCTCATAACACAGAGGCCAGGACAAGGCCGGCTGGGAGAGAGAGCACGCGCACAGAGACAACGGCGCATGAGGAGAACAACACCCAGAATGGCAGAGCTGCTGCACACACACAACCAGAGAGCACAGCAGCACAAGCCGCAGAGCACAACGCGGCTGCAATATCCACCCCATCGACAACAACGGCAGAGACAGAGACTGCCACCGTCAACACCAACAAGAAGATAATGCGCCATAGCTATAAGGCTAATGGCTACCGCATACAGATATACTCGGGAGGCAACAAACGCACAGACAGAGAGAAGTGTGAGCGGATAGCGGCACGGGTGAAATCACGCTTCCCCGACCTCCCCATATACGTCCACTTCTACACGCCAAGCTGGAAATGCCGTGCCGGAAACTACACCAGCCTTGAGGAAGCACAGAGCATGCTGAGGCAGATAAAGGCCCTCGGGTATAACCAGGCGTGCCTCGTGAAGGGGAAAGTAAACGTGCAATACTGAAAAAAAGAAGGGGAGGGCAGGGGCGACACGCTGTGTGCTGACAGGCATGGCAAATGAAAAATTCGCCGACATGGTAACACGCCGCTGCCGGCAATGGAATGAAAGGCTGGCAGCAATGGAATGAAAGGCTGGCAGCAATAGAAAGAAAGGCCGACGTTACACCCTCTCCCTTTGGGACACATACAACGACAACAGTATGATTGAAGAAGAGACATACCTCAGACCAGGACTCGAAGAGCTGGCCTCACACTATAAGGAGATACTCCGGCTCCTCGGCGAGGACAATACACGCGAGGGACTCTTAAAGACCCCTGAGCGTGTGGCAAAGGCGATGCAGTTCCTGACAAAGGGATACACACAGAACCCAAGGGAGATTCTCGAGCAGGCCCTGTTCCATGAGGACTATCATGACACAGTTATTGTCAAGGACATCTGCTTCCACTCCCTCTGTGAGCATCATATCCTGCCCTTCTATGGCAAGGTACATGTGGCATACATACCCGACGGCACGATAACAGGGCTGTCGAAGATACCGCGCGTGGTCGAGGTGTTCGCACGCAGGCTGCAGGTGCAGGAGAGAATGACACGGCAGATAATGGAATGCATAGACGAGACGCTCCACCCGAAAGGCGTCATGGTCGTCATAGAGGCGGCACACATGTGCATGCAGATGCGCGGCGTGGAGAAGCCCGGGGCGACAACAACGACAACGGCATATACCGGAGTGTTCGAGGATACCGGGAAAAGGGAGGAGCTCATCAGGCTGCTGAGATGACTCCATAAGGACAGGCGTATGATGGGGAATAGAGAAAATGATGGGAACAAAAGTGAATTTTCCAGACTTTATCTTCTCCTCATATAAATATTTTTTGCTATCTTTGCAGCAGATTCCTGACACCATGATACACCAGGAAGAAACATACCCAGCAACATGAGCCGCAGGCATAGGGCACATTATGCCCACACAAGCAACATATGACCCCAAGAATATAACCTTAAATATAATAGAGACAATGAATGCAAAAGAACTGACATTGCAGGCCGAGCTTAACCGCAAGCGCCTTGTCGAAATCGTTTATAACGGAGGTGCCGGACACATCGGTGGTGACCTGTCATGTCTGAACGTCATGACAGCTCTGTATTTTGATATTATGAAGACCGACCCTGAGAATCCGAAGATGGCCGACCGTGACCGCTTCGTGCTCTCCAAAGGCCACTGCGTTGAGGCTCTCTACGCTGTGCTGGAGGCCAAGGGATTCATAAAACCTGAACTCGTGAACACATTAGGACAGTTCGGTTCCGTACTCTCCGGACATCCAACAATAGAAGTCCCCGGCATAGAGGTCAACTCTGGCGCTCTCGGACATGGACTCCCGATAGGTGTCGGCATGGCCATCGCGGCAAAGATGGACAAGGCCCCATGGCACACTTTTGTCCTCATGGGCGACGGTGAGCAGGGCGAGGGCTCTATCTACGAGGCTGCCATGGCAGGCTCAAACTACCGTCTTGACAACCTCGTCGCCATCATCGACCGCAACCACCTGCAGATATCGGGCGATACAGAGGATGTAATGAAAATTGAGTCTGTCGCGGATAGATGGACCGCTTTCGGATGGGACGTCAAGGAAATCAACGGAGACAACATGGAGGAAATTCTCGACGCTTTCCATAACATAGACTACACCAACGGCAAGCCACACCTCATCGTGTCGCACACGACAAAGGGATACGGCATATCATACATGGAGAATATTGCCAAATGGCATCATGGCATGCCTGACGCCGAGCAGTACAAACAGGCCATGGACGAAATATCAGCACGCATAGAGAACCTCAGGAAATAGAATGACATGCTGAGGACAACAGGGCTGCAGCATCCGCACAAAATGCCCACTGGCAACACTGGGAAGACACCACCGGTGATGCCAGCCAGGACAATGTGAGAGGATAGTCCGGGCATGAAGCCCCCATGGGACAGATGCCCTGTGCCCGACGCACGACAGGAAAAGAAACGTAACCAGCAGAATATTATGAAAGCATGTAGAAAGAGCTTTACAGAGGAGCTCCTCGCCCTCGCAAAGCAAGACAAGGATATCATCGCCGTGACAAGCGACGCACGCGGCTCAGTGACATTGGGCGATTTCGCCAAAGAGCTCCCAGAGCAGTTCGTGGAGTGTGGCATAGCAGAGCAGGATGCTGTCGGCATATCTGCCGGACTGGCACATTCCGGCAAGAAAGTATTCGCCTGCGGCCCAGCCTGCTTCTATGTGGCACGCTCTCTCGAGCAGGTGAAGGTCGACCTGGCCTACTCGGAGAACCCCGTCACTATACTCGGAGTGAGCGGCGGCATAGCCTACGGAGCATTAGGGGCGACACACCACTCGCTGCATGACATAGCCGTGCTGAGGACATTCCCGGGCATGACAGTGTTCATACCCGCCGACGCACAGCAGACAAAGGTGCTCGTGGGCAAACTCGTGGATTATGACAAGGCGGCTTATGTGCGCGTGGGACGTGCCGCTGTCCCCGACGTTTATCCAGAGACAAAGACCGACTTCGAGATTGGGAAGGCGATACAGATACACGACGGTGAGGACCTCGCCATCATAGCATGCGGCGAACCAGTCTACCACGCCCTTGAGGCTGCCAAGCGTCTCGACGCCGAGGGCATACACGCACGCGTCATAGACATGTCGCTCGCCATAAAGCCATGCGACCGTGAGGCTGTCATAAAGGCGGCCAAGGAGACAGGAAGAATCATCACTGTCGAGGAACACTCACGCTATGGAGGCCTCGGAGGCATGGTGGCTGAGATTGTCGTGGAGGAAGCTCCAGGGACAGAGATGACAATCCTCGGCATACCTGACGAGAACGCCATACACGGGACAGACAAGGAGATACGCCACTACTACGGTCTCGATGCCGACGGCATATACAAGGCTGTGAGGGGATAACCGCGTCACCCCAGCCCTGACCGCAGGCGATGGGCGGGGAGAGAAGCATCACGCATTAACAATAACACCATGCTGACTAACTCATGATAATAGCAATAGACCAAAGCACATCGGCAACGAAGGCTCTGCTGTTCGACAATGAATGCAGGCTCATGAAGCAGGTGGGCATACCACATAAGCAATACTACCCCAAGCCAGGATGGGTAGAGCATGACGCCGAGGAGATATACCAGAACACTCTCGAAGCCATAAGGCAGCTGCCTCTCGGCAATGACGCCGACAACGTGTCGGTAGCGATAACCAACCAGCGCGAGACAGTCGTAATATGGGACCGCCATACATCACGCCCGATATACCATGCCGTCGTATGGCAGTGCATGCGCGGACAGGAGATATGCGACAAGCTGAAGGCCGACGGATATGCCGATGTGGTGAAGGAGAAGTCCGGACTGCTCATCGACCCGTACTTCGCAGGCTCAGGCGCGAGATGGCTCCTTGACAATGTGGAGGGGGCGCGGGAGGCTGCCGAGCGGGGAGACCTGTGCTTCGGGACAATAGACACATGGCTCATATACCGGCTCACTGGAGGGCGGGTACACGCCACTGACTATACAAACGCCTCACGCACTATGCTCTTCAATATACACACCCTCGACTGGGACGACGAGCTGCTGGAGATGCTCAGAGTGCCGCGCTGCATCATGCCTGAGTGTAAACCATGCGACGCACTCTATGGAGAACTGTCAGAGGAAGTGAAGACAACGACAGGACTGACGGGCAAGGTGGTGATAGCCGGGGTGCTCGGCGACAGCCACGGGGCTCTGACAGGGCAGATGTGTTTCACTGAGGGATATGGCAAGGCGACATACGGCACAGGCTCAAGCGTCATGGTGAACATTGGCGAGAGATGTGTGCAGGCTCCCGACGGACTTGTCACAAGCGTCGGATTCTCTGCCCTGGGCAAGACATTCTATGCCTTTGAGGGTAACATACACTGCACTGGGGCGACACTAAATTGGCTGCGCGACCAGATGCAGCTCATCAGCGGCCCGCAGGAGGTGGAGGCGATAGCGACATCAATACCTGACAATGGGGGAGTATATTTCGTGCCAGCATTCTCAGGATTGGGAGCTCCATGGTGGAAAGCCGATGCCAAGGCAGCCATAAGCGGTATGACACTCGCCACGACAAGGGCTCATGTTGTGAGGGCTGCGCTTGAGAGTATAGCATACCAGGTGACTGACCTCGCCGACACTATGACACGGAAGGCGGGAATAGCCCTGCGAGAGCTGAGAGTGGATGGAGGGCCTACAAAGAACCATTTCCTCATGCAGATGCAGAGCGATTTGCTGCAAGTGCCTGTCGTGCGCTCAGGAGTGGAGGATGCGTCAGCCTTCGGAGCGGTCGTCATGAACAGGCTCGCACTGAAGGAGTGGAAGACATTCGAGGAGGCTGAACGAGCCTGGCAGAGCAATGGCACGACCGTGCCCGCTCATAAGGCGGAGGATATGAGACAGCCTTACGAGGGATGGAAGGATGCCGTCAGGAGAGTAATGGGATGAGCAAAAAAACTCGACCAGGATATTCCTGAGAGGAGGACAGAGAGGTCAGGACAGCAAGCCCTGGACCTTGCAAGGAAATGATGTCCTGCCTTACGGAAACAAGTAAAAACAAAAACTCATAAAAACCAGCTAAATACTATGAACAGAACAGCTAATGCGGGAAAAGAGACATTCGGTCTCATCATAGGTACCCGCGCCTATTTCAATGCCGACCTCGCCATTGATGTCCGCAAGACTATCATAAGCAACCTCACAGAGGCAGGTTACGGTTATGTCATCCTCGACGAGGAGGACACACCGACAGGAGGCTCCATGGAGACCATTACCGACGGTAAGAAGTGTGCCGAGCTCTTCCGCAAGCACCGTGATGAGATTGACGGCATCATCGTCTCCCTGCCTAACTTCGGCTTTGAGATTGGTATTATCAACGCCATATCGCGTGCCGAGCTTAATGTGCCGGTTCTCGTACAGGCTTGTGACGACGAGAACGACAAGGTAGACCTCGACTCCCGGCGCGACGCATTCTGTGGAAAAATCTCCGTATGCAATAACCTGTACCAGTATGGCATTCCCTTCACAGACACCACGCTCCATACATACAGCATACACTCTCCGCTCTTCATGCAGGATGTCAACCGCTTCGCCGCCATATGCCGCCTTGTGAAGAAACTGACCCACTGCCGTGTCGGACAGATAGGCACACGCCCTCTCGGATTCAATACATGCCGCGCGTCAGAGAAGCTGCTCCAGGCTTCTGGAATAACAGTGGTGCCGGTAGACCTCTCCGAGATTCTGTATAACGCAGAGCGCATAGCCGACGATGACCCACGCCTCATAGAGAAGATGAACGATATACGTGGCTATGCCATCGTCCCAGAAGCCTACGACGACAAGGTGAAGGTGCAGGCGAAGTTCGGCGTAGCCGTAGAGGCTTGGATAGAGGAGAACGAGATTGACTGCTGCGCATTGCAGTGCTGGGACTCTCTCGAGCAGAACTATGGCTGTGCCGCCTGCGTCACAATGTCCATGCTCGGCGAGAAAGGCATACCATGCGCCTGCGAGACAGATATAGCAGGAGCAGTCTCCATGTATGCCCTCAGATTAGCCTCGGAGCTTGCTCCCGCCCTCGCTGACTGGAACAACAACTTCGCTGAGGACCGCAACAAGTGTGTCGTGACACACTGTGGCAACTTCCCCAAATCATTCATACGCGATGAGATAAAACTCGGACCTCTTGGCGTTCTCGGACGCACTCTCGGCAAGGTGCGCACCTTCGGGGCTGTATATGGAAAATGTACAGAGGGAGAGTTCACATACTTCCGTATCTCTACCGACGACACCCTCGGATGCATCAAGGCTTATCTCGGAAAGGGCGAGATGACCAACGACCCCTACGGCATGGATGGATGTATCGCTGTGACACGTGTGCCTGACCTGCAGCGACTCATGAAGTTCATCTGCAAGAATGGATTCGAGCACCATGTCGCCATGGTACGTACTGATGTCGTTGACATCCTCTCTGAGGCTATCGAGACATACCTCGGATGGGAACTCTATGTGCATGAGTGATGCTTCCTATATGACTGCCGAAAGGCATACCCCCCCACCATAACAAAGAGCACAATGCGGGAGAGAGCAACATGATAATTCTGGTGTACACAAATCTTGCACACCTTGCAATCATATGCTTTCCCCCGTATCGTGCTTATAAAGACACACCCCCCTGTAAGTCCAGTGTGCATGATTATATGTACATTAATTATATATATGTGTAATCCGGTTGGCTATCGCCTTCCTCCTTCGCGCCTCGGCATAGCATGCAGGCTTCCTCTGCCTCCAGTTTGCACAGCCATCGTCTTCCCACGGTCAGCTACCGTCGGTTACAACACAATCATTGTAAAACACTTGCTCAATATGAAATTCATATCATGGAATGTTAACGGCCTGCGTGCTTGCGTAGGGAAAAATTTCAAAGAGACATTCACATCTCTCAATGCTGACTTCTTCTGCCTGCAGGAGACAAAGATGCAGGCTGGACAGCTGGACTTGGAGTTCGATGGCTACCATTCCTACTGGAACTATGCTGAGAAGAAAGGCTATTCAGGCACAGCTATATTCACCCGGCATGAGCCCCTCGCCGTCTATTATGGCTTAGGCTCTGTCGTGGATGGAGACATTGTCTATGATGAAGCCTCTGTGCATAACCATGAGGGGCGTGTCATAACCCTTGAGTATGAGACTTTCTATCTCATCACAGTCTATACGCCCAACTCCCAGGACGGGCTGCGCCGCCTCGACTACCGCATGGAGTGGGAGGACGCTTTCCTCAGCTACATCAAGGCTCTCGACAGCCGGAAGGCTGTGATATTCTGTGGAGACCTCAATGTGGCTCATAACGAGATAGACCTCAAGAACCCGAAGACAAACCGCATGAATGCCGGATTCACTGACCAGGAGCGTGAGAAATTCTCCGTGTTGCTGTCAGAGGGATTCGCCGACACATTCCGTACGCTACATCCTGACGATATCCTCTACTCATGGTGGTCATACCGCTTCAAGGCGAGAGAGAAGAACACAGGGTGGCGTATAGACTATTTCGTATGCTCACAGCGCATCATGCCTTTGGTAGAGAGCGCGTCGATACACACCGCGATACACGGCTCTGACCATTGTCCCGTAGAGCTCGTCATCAACCTTTGACAGACCATAGCATAAAACCAGACTATACTCCCCGCATGATATCCACAACAATGAACAACAACCAGCACACCCCTCCTCCTGCCCACACCATGAGAGCCCATGCCATGGGGCTCATTATGCCAGCCAGAGCCCGCAACTCTGTCATGCCATGGGCTCTCGCCCTGATTGTGCTCCTCGGGTCATACGTCTGCCCGTCACCAGTCTCTGCCCAGCGCTATGAGGTTAAGAAGGTGACAGGCGAGCGCATACTTATTGACAACCGTTATGTCTCAGACCCCTCTGCCGAGGCATACCTCAAACCATTCAGACATCAGGTCGACTCTGTCATGTCGCCCGTCGTGGGGCGCTCGGCACGATTCATGAAACCACGCTTCCCGGAGAGTGAGCTCTCAAACCTCCTTGCCGACATACTTGTATGGAGCGGAAAGAGATATAACGAGAATCCCGTCATAGGCCTGTACAATCTCGGAGGCATACGAGCCGCTATGCCCGAGGGCACAGTGACATTCGGGGATATAAATGACATTGCACCGTTCGAGAACAAGATATGCTTCCTCACACTGACAGGGGCACAGCTGAAGAACCTTTTCAGGCAGATAGGCCACAAATACGGTTCAGGCGTATCCCACAGCATAAGGGCCACATATAGGGATGGCGACCTCGCGTCGCTCTCTGTCGATGGAGAGGAGGTAATCGACGACAAGCCTTACCGTATCGCCACTATAGACTATCTCATACAGGGCAATGACGGTTTCCGGGAGCTCAGCAATGGCACACAGATAGTGTCGCCACAGGACAAGGAATCGAACACAAGATACCTCATAGCCGAGTATTTCAGATACAAGGCATCGCTCGGAGAGGCTGTCGACTCTGTCGTCGAGGGCAGGATAAACATCGAGAAATAGACCCCGGGGTATGGAGAAACTTCTCTCTCTCTCTCTCTACAGATAGTATCCTCTCCCCAACAATCCAAACAGCATCCCCCCCCACCATACACATACATATGGAGGGAATCAATATATCCCCCATACAAAAATCCCACACAAATGAGACATATCATAGCGATACTCCTAACAGCCATAATCGCCGTGCCAGCCACTGCCGCACGCCCCAAAAGGCTCACCATACTCCATACGAACGACACACACTCATGTGTCCTCCCCATGAATCCTAACCTCGCAGACACACTCGTCGCCGGCCGTGGAGGATTCCTCCGCCGTATCACAATGATAAACGCCGAGCGCGCCGCAGACCCCGACCTGCTCTATTTTGACTCTGGTGACTTCTGCCAGGGTTCCGCCTACTTCTCGCTCTTCAAGGGCGAGGTGGAGATTGAGTTGATGAACCGCATGGGAGTCACCGCGGCCACAATAGGCAACCACGAATGGGATAACGGTATGGAAAGCCTTGTGAGACTGGTACGCCAGGCCCGCTTCCCCTTCGTCTGTGCCAACTATGACTTCAGCGAGACACCCCTCAAAGACCTCGTCAAGCCATATATCGTGATAAAGCGCAAGGGCGTGAGGATAGGAGTCTTCGGTCTGGGGCCCAGGCTCGAGGGACTTGTCGATAAGAAGAACTACGGGGCGACACGATACCTCGACCCCGTGGAGGCAGCGCGCGAGACAGCACAGACGCTGAAGGAGAAAAAACACTGTGATGTCATCATCTGCATCTCACATCTCGGATGGAGCGCTGAAGCCGATATCGCCATGATACAAGGCTCGAGATATATAGATCTCGTCCTCGGGGGCCACTCCCACTCACGTTTCACAGAGCTGCAGCATGTCCGCGACCTCGACGGCAAGGATGTCAGCGTCGACCAGAACGGGAAGGCGGCCATATACGTCGGGAAGATAGTCGTCGAGCTGGGGAGAAAATGCGGAAAAACGCCACCACGAACAG
>SAMEA3663208__coassemble_367_pt1 | contig 14410 bp, 10 predicted proteins | sample SAMEA3663208__metabat2_high_PE_004 | metagenome-assembled genome bin SAMEA3663208 (sample SAMEA3663208) | pig gut metagenome | biome: pig gut; feature: pig-associated habitat; material: faeces | place: China | collected 2013
GGTTGATTGAAAGGGGCAGGGGTGGTTGATTGATGGGGGTGGGGTGGATATGCTGTGTGTGAATGGTTACATCATCTGGTATGGTAGCTGTGCGAGCATGTCGGCGAAGTTGTCTATGCCTTTCTCAAGCTTCTTGCCTATCATCATCTTCAGCATCATGTTCAGCTCAGCCTTCAGTGTGCATCTTATCTTTGCTCCTCCGGCAGAGACGGGCAGCATCTGTATCCAGAGTGTGGCCTGGAGTGGTGAGTCTGTTGTCTCCATCTTAACACATCTGTTCTCCTCCCTGTCGACAATTGTCAGAGTCAGACTGCCAATCATGGGCGCTGGGATAGAGACGGAGTCGTTGGTCAGCTGCACATCCTTCAGCTTGTCGAGCTGTGAGGGGTCCTGTCCGGCCTCCTGCAGCTTCTGCTTTATGACAGGGTTGTCGGCAGCGCTCTCGAGCACCGGTCTGAATGTCTCAAGGTTTGCCAGCTTCTGGTATATCTGCTCACATGTGGCCTGTGGCACCATCTTCACTTCGCTTTCGTATTTTGCCATTTTGTTAATGTTATTTTTCTTGGTCCTGGCAAGCCTTCGCCCGCTGCCAGAAGACAGTGTGGGGATTGCCTGCCAGTCAGTTATTAATCCTGTCGGTCAGTTATTAATCCTGTCGGTCAGTTATAATAAGGGACGGCGGGCATTGTACTGTCCCGCCATCCCTCATGTCTCTATGTGTGGAACCTTCGTGTGGAAGGATGCTTATTTCATCCATGTGGAAGGGCTCTTCCTCCACTCGGCGAGCACCTCAAGGTCTGACTCCTTTATATATCCCGTCTTGGCTGCTATCGCTGTAGTGTGTGCGTAGTCGGATATTGTCACGAGCCTGACACCAGCTTCCTTGAATGCCTCCTCAGCCTGTGGGAATCCGTATGTGTAGCTTGCTACCATACCCACGACATTGAATCCGGCGTTGCGGAGAGCCTCGACAGCTTTGAGCGATGAACCACCAGTAGAGATGAGGTCCTCGATGACAACGACATCTGCGCCCTCAGGTAGTGTACCCTCTATGAGGTTGCCCATACCGTGGTCCTTCGGTTTAGAGCGTACATAGCAGAAAGGCATCCCGAGCTCCTCTGCCACGAGTGCTCCCTGTGCTATTGCTCCTGTTGCCACTCCCGCCACGGCATTAGCCTCTGGGAACTCGCTGTTGACTATATGGCACAGCTCCTGCTTCACGAAGCGTCTCACGTCAGGGTATGCGAGAGTCTTGCGGTTGTCTGTATAGATAGGCGATTTCCATCCTGAGGCCCATGTGAAAGGCTCCTGTGGCTGAAGCTTTATTGCTTTGATGGCGAGCAGCTTTGCTGCGAAAGCGTTCTTTATTGATTCCATGATGTTATGTTTGGGTATAGTTCTTATGTTTTCTGCAAAGGTACGCTTTTTTCTTCAATTCTGCTTTCCTTTTGCTTGTTTCATGATATATTTATAGCCTTTTTAACTCTTTTGATGCATGATGCGTGGGGCTGGAAGGTCTTTTCCTTGCTGGTATATGATGCTCGGCAGGTATCTGGGTACAGGAAAGCATGGAGGGCTGTACCTTGTGTCAGGATGTGTGCTGAGTGTCAAGGTACAGCCCTCCGGGCTATTGCAGGAATTGTCATGGCTTATGCTTGCCCACCCCTGTTTCCTGTCAAGTTATGTCTTACGAGATGGCTTCTCTCCATAAATGGGGACTCACGTGATGGCTTCTCTCCATGAACGGCATGGGGGAAGGGTGGCGAGCTTGCCCGAATATGGTCATTTCTTCTGCTGCTTCGGCATGTCTTGTACAATCTCGAAGTCGAGCTGGCGTTTCTCCACGTTAGCTCTCGCAACCTTTATGCGTACAGAATCGCCGAGCGAGTAAATGTTGTGCCTTCTCCTTCCGCGCAGGCAGTAGTTGCGCTCGTCGAAGTCATAGTAGTCGTCGTTGAGGTCGCGCATAGGCACCATTCCCTCACAGTGGTTCTCGTCAATCTCACAGTATATTCCGTAGGCAGTTATGCCAGATATGTGAGCGTCGTACTCCTGCCCGAGGAATTTGCCCATGAACTCAACCATCTTATACTTTATCGAGTCACGCTCAGCCTGCTGTGCCAGTATCTCCATGTCGCTTGAGTGCTCACAGAGCTCCTCGTATTTCTTCTCGCTTGCCGAGCGTCCTCCCTTCTGGTAGCGTGTCAGCAGCCTGTGTACCATGGTGTCGGGGTAACGGCGTATAGGCGATGTGAAGTGGGTGTAATAGTCGAATGCGAGGCCGTAGTGTCCGATGTTGTGTGTGGTATATTTCGCCTTCATCATGGCTCTCAGTGCGACGGTCTCTATGAGTTTCTGCTCTTTCTTCCCGTTACAGTCGGCGAGGAGCTTGTTCAGCGATTTTGTCACGGCGCCCTTTGTCCCGGCTGTCTTCAGCTTGTAGCCGAATCTGACGATGAAGTCGCGCAGTGTCTCGAGTTTTGTCGGGTCAGGCACATCGTGCACACGGTATGGCAGCACCTTCGCCTTCTGTCCCTTCTTCACCTTCCCGACACTCTCCGCGACGGTCCTGTTGGCGAGGAGCATGAATTCCTCGACGAGCTTGTTGGCTTCTTTCGAGACTTTGAAGTAGCATCTCACAGGTTTCCCCTCGCTGTCTATCTCGAAGCGCATCTCCTCCCGGTCGAAGTTCACGGCGCCGTTCTGGAACCGTTTCTCACGCAGTTGCTTCGCCAGCGCCCATAGCGTGTTTATCTCGTCCTTATAGTCGCCGTCCTCTCCTTCTATGCGTGCCTGCGCCTCCTCGTATGTGAATCTGCGGCTGCTCTTTATGACAGTATGCACGAGCCGCCAGTCTGTTATGTCGGCCTCTGGTGTCATCTTGAATATGACGGAGTAGGCCAGCTTCTCCTCGTCAGGTCTCAGTGAGCAGATGAAATTGCAGAGTCTCTCAGGGAGCATCGGTATGGTGCGGTCGACGAGATATATGCTTGTCGCCCTTTTCTGCGCCTCTTTGTCTATGACGCTTCCCTCCTTGACATAGTGGCTGACATCGGCTATATGCACTCCGACCTCGTATGCCCCATCGTCGAGTTTCCTCAGCGAGAGCGCGTCGTCAAAGTCCTTGGCGTCGTGAGGGTCTATCGTGCATGTGAAGACGTCCCTGAAATCCTCCCTCTCGGCGTAGTCCTCGGCTGTTATCTCTGCCGGTATACGGTTGGCAGCGTCCTCGACATTCTTCGGATAAGAGTATGGTAGGCCGTACTGTGCGAGTATGGCGTGCATCTCAGTGTTGTTGTCGCCTGTCTGTCCGAGGACAGCTATTATCTCTCCGATGATGTGCCCACGGCCCTCCTTAGGCCATTCAGTCACTCTCACCACGACCTTGTCGTTAGGCTTCGCCTTGTGTACGAGCCTCTTGGGGACAATGATGTCCTTATATACATTCTCCCCCTCTGGTGTCACGTATGTCACATCGTGCTCCACGCTGACCTTTCCGACGAACTGCTGCTTGCGTCTCTCCAGTATCTGTGTCACGACAGCCTCTTTTATGTGATGGTCACGGCGTGCCACCATAGTCACCTGCACGCGGTCGCCATCGAGTGCGAACATGGAGTTGCGCTCGGCTATGAAAACAGGCGGTTGGTCTGTCCCGTCGGGCTGGAAAGAGTTCTTTCCGTTGCTCTTGCGTATGAATGTACCCTCCAGCACTTGTCCCTGGAGATTCAGCCTGTATGATGTGTCAGTGACACGGATGAGGAAGTCATCCCATGCCATCTCCTCCATCGTGTCGACGGCGAGAAGCTTCAGTGGATGAGTATCGAGATGCAGCTTGCGGAATATGTCCTTGAACGTGAATGTGGTATTGGGCTCATTCTGGAAAAAATCAGCCAATAGTTCAGCTAATTGTTTCTTTGTTATGCGTTTCTTTCCTTTTTTTCCTTTTCCCATGGTTTTTGTGTTTAGTTTTTGCAAAGTAACGAAATATTTTGTACCTTTGCAAGCACTTATCGTGAAAATTATGTTAAAGTTATATCCCCGTGGATATTCCTTGACGTTTTTTCTTGACTGTCATGACCTTACGCCCGGATACTGCCGTGGTGTGTCATGGCATCTTTTGGCGTGCTGAATAATGCGGAGCCACCTCATTGCCCACAGCACGTCGCTGCCTCTGGGACAAGGCGTGGCCTTCAAGCATGCTGTGACGGCAACTGTCTCCGTGTATGCTCCACCCCTTTCCCCTTATAACCAATTTCAACGACATAAGAACGATGAAGATACTTATAACTGGAGCGTCAGGCTTCATAGGCTCGCACATAGCTGAGGAAGCCCTCTGCAGAGGGTGGGAGGTGTGGTGTGCCATGCGCCGCAGCTCGTCGCGCCGATACCTCACCGACCCTCGTCTCCATTTCATAGAGCTTGACCTCTCGTCAGAGACCCAACTGGAGGAGGCGCTGAGGCCGCATCGGTTTGATGTCGTCATCCACGCCGCAGGAGCCACGAAATGCCTGCACCGTGAGGAGTTCTTCAAGACCAACACCGAGGGCACACGCCATCTTGTAGCCGCCCTCAAGAAGACAGGTGTAGGGCGGCTCGTCATGATGAGCTCGCTCTCTGTCATCAATTCCAACCCCGCCGAGGCCCGTGGAGCGGCTACAGCCTACGGAGACTCAAAGCTTGAGGCAGAGAAGATAGTGCAGGCGTCAGGCTTAGAGTATGTCATACTGAGGCCTACGGGAGTCTATGGCCCGCGTGAGACAGACTATTTCCTCATGGTGAAGAGCATCATGGGACATACGGACTTCATGGTTGGATATGAGCCCCAGACACTTACATTCGTCTATGTCGACGATATCGTCAGGGCAGCCATGAACGCCTCTACGCTGCCAGCCGCTGATGTCGCAGGCAATACCTACGCCATATCAGACGGAGAGGAATACTCCACACGCGACTTCTCCGACTTTATCATTGACAACATAACGCGCATCAAGGGACGCCGGCAGAGAGTCGTGAGGCTTACCGTGCCGCTGTTCATCCTCAAGGCTGTGTGTGCCGCGGGAGAGATGCTCTCCAAACTGACTGACAAGCCTACGGCGCTCAACAGAGACAAGTATAACATCCTGTCGCAGAGAGACTGGCGATGTGACATCACCCCAGCAAGGACATCACTGAGATATAAGCCACAAGTGAAGCTGGCAGAAGGTGTGCGGCGAACAGTAGAATGGTATTTTGAGAACAAATGGATTTGACACCATACCAGATTCTTATCCACTGTAAGCATCAACATACTTAACATCAATAGAATACGTAACATACGGCATATCCCATGTGCCACCCTCTCCAGATGCCGTAATCCTCGTGCTCGGCTGAGGCTGGTGGCTCCTCATCAGGCGCATTATGGGATATCCACCCAGCCACCCCGCTGTGAAGCAATAAATGAAAGATAAATTATTGAAAATAACCCATTCCCCCATCCGCGGCCTTCTTCCACATGAGTGGGCAGTCATATTCTACGTCATTATGACGCTTGCTATGGTCGTGTTCTGCTCTACGAGCTATGCCGACCCCTCTGCCCTTGTGTGGACACGCGTAAAGCTTGTCGCTGCCATACTGGCCTTCTGGGGGCTCTACCGCCTTCTTCCATGCCCGCTGATGATGCTCGTCAGAGTGTTGTCGCAGATATTGCTCCTCGGCGAGTGGTATCCCGACACATACACCCTCAACAGCATCCTGACAAATCTTGACCCTGTCGTCGCCACATGGGAGCAGGAAATCTTCCATTGCCAGCCGTCGCTCCTCTTCTCTGAGCAGATGCCGTGGTGGTGGTTCTCTGAGCTGATGCACTTCGGCTATGGAGCCTATTATTTTCTCCTGCTCATCGTCCCGCTGATGTATTTCGCGAGATACAGGGCCGATTTCCTGCGTGCGTCGTTCATACTCATCACATCGTTCTTCCTGTTCTACATCATATTTGACTTCCTCCCTGTCGCAGGGCCACAGTATTATTTCCATGCCATAGGGACAGATAGCGCCATGAAAGGTGTATTCCCTGATGTCGGGACATACTTCGCCACACACAGGGAGTGTCTCCCGATGCCTGGGAGCGACGGGCCATGCCATATCTTCGTGCAGACCATGCACGATGCCGGCGAGCGCCCGACGGCCGCTTTCCCCTCCAGCCATGTCGGCGTAGCGACAGTCCTGCTACTACTCTTGGGGCGGTACTGCAAGAAGCTCAAGACGCTGGAGCCGCTCGTGTATTATATCCCCGTATATATCCTCCTGTCGCTATCAACAGTATATATAAAGGCACACTATGCCATCGACGCCATTGCAGGCCTTGTCTTCGGAGTGATATTCTACTTTGCGCTGAACACAATATTCAATGCCGGTAGTTACAGAGGAATCAAGGTCGAATAGAAAGCCTGCAGGGAAGAGAGACACCACCATAATAGAAAATTGAAAGAACTTATCATAAACCGCTGCCATCAGCATACATGCCAGGCATGGCAGGGTGGGGCACAACCCACTGATAAAAGACAATAAACCACGATACGATGTCAAAAGTAAACATTATCGAGGTCAGCACGTCGCGTGACATGGACCGTTTCATAAACTTCAATTACGACCTGTATAAGGGAAATCCCTATGCTGTCCCGGAACTTTACAGCAGCCTGAAAGATACATTCAACCCAAAGAAGAATGCCGCGCTTGAGTTCTGCGACTTCAAGCTCTTCCTGGCCGAGAGGGACGGAGAAATTGTCGGACGAGTGGTCGGAATCATCAACAACAGGGCCAACGAGACATGGAACAGGCAGACAGTACGCTTCGGGTGGATTGACTTCATCGACGACTACAGTGTCAGCGAGGCCCTCCTGAAATCTGTCGCCGACTGGGGGCGCCGTCATAACATGGAGGATATGGAAGGCCCGCTCGGATTCACCGACCTTGACCGCGAGGGCATGCTCGTCGAGGGTTTTGACCAAGTCGGCACCATGTCTACCCACTATAACTACCCATACTACCCGAAACACATGATTCGCCACGGCCTTGTAAAGGAGATTGACTGGGTGGAGCGGCGTGTCATGGTGCCTGAGGGAGGCGTCCCGGAGAAGTTCAAGAGAGTGGCTGAGATAGCCACACGACGCTCAAACCTGCATATCAAGAAGCTGAAGAATATGAAGGAGGTCTTCGAGGAGGGATACGGCAAGGCCATCTTCGACCTCATAAACGAGAGCTACGCCAAGCTTTTCGGATACTCTCGCCTGACAGACAAGCAGATAGACCAGATATTACACAACTATCTGCCGCTGCTCGACCTCAACATGCAGACACTGATAATGAATGAGAAGGAAGAGCTGGTAGGTGTGGGCCTCTGCATGCCAAGCATCGTGAGGGCATTACAGAAGTCGGGCGGGAAGATGCTGCCTCTCGGATGGTACCATCTCCTGCGCTCGCTGAAGTTCAAGCACGAGGACGGTGTGGAGCTGCTGCTCATAGCCGTACGTCCTGACTATCAGGGACGCGGTGTCAACGCCCTGCTCTTCAATGACCTCATCCCAATATTCAATAAGATGGGATTCAAATGGGCAGAGACTAACCCTGAGATGGACACGAACATACAGGTAGGCTCACAGTGGGAATATTTCGACTATATAACCCACAAGCGCCGCCGCTGCTACTCTATGCCGCTCTGACAACCATAGCCACCATCCCCTAATGGCGGGGGCCGAGAGACAGACTGGACAAGAAAACGTGAAAGTCCGCAGAAGACATGGGCATTATTGATACCCATCCTTCTGCGGACTTTCACGTTATGGTGTCACTCAAGCCATATCTTCAGACAATCTCCTGTGGCTGCCAGTCACACGGCTCTTCCTTGAGACTTGGCAGAATATATCGGCTCTTCTTTGAGAGCTGGCAGGCGATATAAGCTTTTTTTCTGGAGACGTGGCAGACGACATCGGTCTTGCCATTGCGCTCCATGTCTGCCCCATCGCCATTCTGGGACGGTGGGGCAGTCATGTATGGAGCGTGCAGCGAGGTTTAGTAACCCTTGTTCTGATACTCGGCAGCGTTGTCGAGGAGTAGAATCTCGCTGCTTGATATCGGGCGCACATAGTGTATGTCTCTCACGAACGACCCGCTCTTCACCTGAGGATTGCAGCGTGCGAGGCGGCTCTCGAAGGCGCGGAAGCGCTTCAGAGTCATCCAGCGGTTCCACTCACCTATCATCTCACGTGCATACTCGTCGAGCAGGAAATCATCTGTTATGTCCGCTGCTGAGACATTGAGGCTTCCGTCATGGTTATAGCATGCACGGTTGCGCAGAGTGTTCAGACGCGCTGCTGCTGAAGCCTTGTCGCCGAGGCGGTAGTCTATCTCTGCCGCAACGAGGTATGTCTCGCCGAGACGGTATATGAACTGGTCGGCGGCGACGTATGCCTTGTTAGGGTTGGTGAGATAGCCTGGAATCATGCAGAATCCCTTTATGAGTGTCGGGAAGAAGCGTTTCGGGTTGGCCTCGTCGGCATAGTTGTCATCGATGTTGTATACGGCATAGTTCTTTGCGTTGCGCTCGGCGGCCGACTTATAGTCGCGTGAGAGGAGAATGATTGTGTCTCCCAATGCGACATCGAATGCTGTGTTGCCGGCACGTGACCCATCGAGATTGTAGCGTGCGGCGTCGGTAGCGTTCCATGTGTAGGCTGTCTTGGCTGCGTTTGTCGCCTTGTTACAGTAGTAGACTGTCTGGAAGAAAGCGTCGAAGCGGCTGTCGCGGCGGTCAGCGTAGAGATTGTACATATACTTGTTAGGCTCGAAGACACAGTCGCCCTTCAGCACCTTCGGTGTTGACTTGACGCTTGGCTCCAGTCCCTCGATGTATATGCCCTCCTTGTTGTTGTTGTAAGCGCAGTACTTCTTCCATGTGCGGTTAGGATAGTTGCCGCGTGGGTTGAGGCTAAGGTCAGTCTCTGAGCGTGATATGACGAAGAGCGCCTCCTTGTTGTCCTTGTTGTTAGCCTCGGCGAAGATGTCCCTCGCGTCAGCATAGAGGCCTGTGTTGAACATCTCGGCGTTGTTCAGCAGCTCGTCGGCGGCAGCCTTTCCTTTCCTCAGCAGCTCCTGTGCCTCGGCCTGTGAGATAGGCTCGGCGTTCCAGTTGCGGCACAAGTCGTCAGTATATGTGGCGTATGTCAGGCATGCCTTGGCATAGAGGTGGTATGCGGCAGCACGGCGCACATGACCCTGGTTAGACTGCTTCAGGGGGAGATGCTTCATGGCGAACTCGAGGTCGCTGAGGATGACGTCGTAGAACTCGCTGACCTTGCTCATGGGGAGCGACTTCATCTCTGTCGATGTCGGCTCTGTGCTGAGATACTTGCCTCCCCAGTACTCTACGATGTTGAACAGGGCATGGGCGCGTATGAAGTGTGCCTCGGCTGCCAGCGCGTTCACCTTCTCCTGTGGGGCGTCGGTCACGAGGTTCTCATATTTTATCGCTCCGTTGCAGGCATTCAGCGTGCCGTAGAATCCCTGGTAGCCCTCGTTCATGAGGTTGCAGTTTGCACCGAAGTCCTCATATCTCATGAGCTTGCTGTAGTTGCCGTTCGTGCCGGGGTTGACATCGGCCCATATGTCTGTGCCACCCTCAGCCTCGAAGAGGAAGCTGTCCTCTGCCTGGCCGTATATGACACGTATCATGTCGAAGTAGCAGTCGTTGATTTTCTTCTCGAATCCCGCTATTTTCGTCCATTCAGCCTCAGTAGCGCCAGATGGGTTTGTCTCGTCAAGGCTGCAGCTCGCCAGCGAGAGGGTCATCACTGCAGCTGTTATTATCAGTTTATATGTTTTCATCTTAGTCGTTGGTTATACAGGGTTAGAATGTAAGGTTGATACCGAATACGAACTGCTTTGACAATGGTGTGTCGTCGTCGTTGCCGCCCTTCTCTGGGTCATAGTCCTTGAGGTAAGAGCATTTCGTGAAGACGAATGGGTTGTTCGCGGTGAAGTATATTCTGGCACGCTCTACATTGAGCTTCTTCAGCCACTGCTGTGGAACGGTGTAGCCGAGTGTTATGGTCTTGATCTTGAAGTATGAGCCGTCGAAGTAGTTAGCCCAGTCCATATAGTTCGGGTTGCCGTTGTTGGCGTCAGGCATAGCGTAGCGTGCGCTCTGGTTGTCCTCTGTCCAGTAGTCGCAGATGACTGGTGACGGAGAGACACCGTCGCCACGGTACCATCCTGTCATGCCGTAGTGGATAGTGTACTTCCAGCGCATGAGCATGAGTACAGTGAGGTCGAATCCCTTGTATGTGAATGTGTTCTGCATGCTTGCTGTCCATTTCGGAGTGGCATTGCCCAGGACATAGTAGTCGTCAGTGTTCAGCTTGTAGTTTGCCTCTCCCTTCTCTGCTATATGCACCTGTCCTGGCTTTTGGCCGTACTTGGCGGCCTCCTCAGCCTCTGCTGTGCCCCAGATGCCGAGATACTTGTAGCCGTAGTATGTCTTCACTGCCTCGCCTGGGATGAGATAGTAGTCGCCGAACTGTAGTGGCCCCTCTGATGTTGTCTTCACCACTTCCTCGTCGTTGGTCGACCAGTTGAGCGTTGTTGTCCACGAGAAGTCGCGCGACTGGATGTTGCGGCTTGTGATGCCAATCTCCCATCCCATGTTGCGTGTCTCGCCGACATTGGCCCATGTCTTGAATGCCGACTGTCCGAATCCGCCTGCTCCGTAAGGGAGGCTCTTCTGGTAAAGCACGTCCTTTGTCACTGTGCGGTACCAGTCGACATTCAGCACAAGACGGCTCTTGAAGAGAGAGAGGTCGATACCGGCGTCAAACTGATATGACTTCTCCCAGCCGAGATCCTTGTTTGCTATGAGCGCGCTGAAGCCAGAATAGTTCTGCACGTCAGAGCCGAAACCGAATCTTCCTGTGCGCACATTGTTAATCGTGGCATACTCTGCTGCGCCGGCATTGCCCGTCACACCATAGCTGGCACGTATCTTCATGTCAGAGATGGCTGTCAGAGACTGCATGAAAGGCTCGTCACTGATGCGCCAGCCGATAGCCGCAGCGGGGAATATATCCCACTTGTTGCCGTCGGCAAGGACAGAACAACCGTCCCAGCGGGCTGACACGCTTGCGAGATACTTGCCCTTGTATGAATAGTTGGCGCGTGCCACGTATGACATCTTCTGGTTGCCGACGTATGAGGATGATACGGTCGGTGTGCCTGTTCCGGCGCCAAGGTTGTGGTAGCCGAAAGAGTCAGAGTCAAATCCTGTAGCCGTAGCGGTGACACGCTCTGTGCGGTTCTTTGACCACTCGGACACGGCTGTCAGCGCGAAGTCATGGTCGTCGTTTATGGTGAAGTTGTATGAGAGGACATTCTCCCATTTGAAACGGTAGCTGAGAGTGTTAGGTATGGATGCCGAGATAGGGTCTTTCTCCATGTGCTCATATGATTTGCTTCCTATGTACAGACCCTCCTTGCGGGCGTTGAAGTATCCGCTCACTGTCGACTTGAAGCGCAGACCCTTCAGCGGGGTCAGCTCAAGGTATGCCTGGGGTGTCAGCGAGAGGTTCTTCACGTTGCTGACATACTGTCCCTCTGCCTGGTCGGCGATAGGGTTGAGTGTGTTGCCGCCGTCGCCGAATGGGTCAAGGTTTATGCTTCCGTCCTCGTTGTATGGTACACCGAGAGGCGCTGTGCTCATCATACGGTTCCAGATGCGGCTTGAGCGGCGGTCGTTGTTCGAGTACATGGCATAGAGGTTGACACCATATTTCAGGATGCTGTTTGCCTTGAAGTCAATCTTCGCGCGTGCTGAGTAGCGGTCAAGATGCTCGCCCTCAAGCGTTCCCTCCTGGTTGTAGTAGTTCAGCGAGAAGAATGAGCTGACCTTATCGTTGGCGAATGATGTGCTGAGGTTATAGCTCTGTGTGATGCCGGTCTGTGTTCCCTCGTCGAACCAGTTGACCCAGTTGCCGTTGTCTATGAGCGTCTGGTAGGCTGTCGAGAAGAGGTTCTCCTCGCCGGCGTATGTGCCTGCATTCTGCTGTGCCAGACGGCGGAAGTTGACATAGTCCTCACCTGTGCGCACAGCGGGATAGGATGGTATGGTGTTCCAGCCATAGTATGCGTCGAAGTTCACCTGGCGCTTGCCCTCCTTTGCCGATTTAGTGGTTATGATGATGACACCGTTCGCACCTGCCGAGCCATAAACAGCTGTCGATGAGGCATCCTTCAACACCTCTATTGACTCTATATCGCTCGGGTTGAGCTCAGAGTATGAGCCCTGCACACCGTCTATTATGAAGAGAGGGGTGTTGTCACCGTTTATGGAGCGTGTGCCGCGCAGCGAGATGTTCAGCCCCGCATCAGTGTCGCCCGATGTGCGTGTGATGTCAAGACCTGCCACCTGGCCCTGTATGGCCTCAATAGGGTTGCTGACAGGGACACGGGCTATATCGTCGCTCTTTACCGAGCTGACGGCTCCCGTGAGGTCGCGTTTCTTTATAGTGCCGTAGCCGATGACCACGACATCGTCAAGACCTACAAGGTCTGACTCCATCTTTATCACTATGCCGTCTTTCAGACTGACACTCTGTGTCTTGAATCCTGCATAGCTCACTGTCACAGTGTTGCCATTGCGGGCGTCGAATGTGAAGTTGCCATCGATATCTGTTATCGTGGCGCCATTTCCCTTCTCGGCACGCACCGTTACACCAATCAGAGGCTCTCCGTTAGCGTCTACGACACGTCCCTTCACTGTCTTTGTCTGAGTGACACTCTGCTGTTCTCCTGCCTTCGAGCCAACTGCATACGACTGCTGCGATAGACAGAATGAAGCCGAACCTGCTATCAGCACGGCCACAAGGCGTGTGCTAATGCTCATCCTTCTTTTTTTCATGAATGTTTGTTTTTGGATTAGTAAAGTTTTTAATGCAATAATTAATGCGCCGAATAATTTCATGTTGCTTATGCAGGCACACATTTTCTCTAATAGTTAGATTTGGCGACAAAGATAGGGAAATAATTCCAATCTGCAAAATATAATCAACGAAAATTCACGCTGCCTGCATGAAAAAAGTCTTCGCGACATGTGCCAACGTATCAAGTGGAGTCGTAAAGAACACTTGCCGTTTGCCGTGGGGCTGGAGCGATAACCTCCACCTTGTGAATACATACAGGATGCGCCGTGCTGTCCCGACATCCTCACCCTCCCCCTCCGCTACGATTGTGTTCATCATGGCTGACAGCCTATATGCCCCGCATGTGTATGCCATGCAAGCGCCTGAACTGTCTATAAGGAGATAAAAAACGGCGCAGAGATGGTGTGTGAAACAGAAAAAATGATTACCTTTGCCGTATGGGAAAATATACTGACGGCATGCTGCGGCGTGCCACTCGCCTGCTTGGCGAGGAAACAATGGGCATGATAGCCCACAAGAGCGTCATACTCTTCGGGGTAGGGGGTGTCGGGAGCTGGTGCGCAGAGGCTCTCGTCCGCTCTGGCATACTGCGTCTGACAATTGTCGACTGTGACCGTGTCTGTGTCACGAACATCAACCGCCAGCTCCTTGCCACATCGTCGACAGTGGGCGAGATAAAGGTCGAGGCCATGAGGCGCAGACTCCTCGACATAAACCCCGAGGCTGAGATAACAGCCATAGACAGAGCGTTCACCGAGGAAACAGCCGGAACCTTCGGTCTGGAGACCTATGACTATATCATCGACTGTATCGACTCGCTGAAGGATAAGGTGCTGCTGATAAAGATGGCGACAGACACAGACGCGACATTCTTCTCGTCGATGGGAGCCGCGCTCAAGCTCGACCCGTCGCGCATACGCACAGCCGACTTCTGGAAAGTGCGTGGCTGTCCTCTCGGCGCGGCCCTCCGGAAACGCATCAAACAGTCGGGGATAACCCTACGGCGACATTTCACATGCGTTTATAGCGAGGAGCTCGTCGACAACCGGGGAACCTGCGCCCCCGACGGCACCATGCCATGCGGGACAGACATCTGCTCTTGCAGGCAGCAGGACGATGACGACAGCCCTGTGAAGAAGAAACGCGTGAACGGCTCCTTGGTACATATAACAGCCATCTTCGGCATGATGATTGCCGGGCTGGTAATACAGGACTGTGCGAAAGACAGCAACGCTCCTGCCCCAGAAAGCTGATACCCACAAGCAATATCCTCACCACGCCTCTGGCTTCGGGGATACCGCTTGTCACTATAAAGCCATATCGGGTGCGAATAAATAAGAAAGAAGACAGCCTGACATCTGCTGCTATCAGCAAATCGTCAGGCTGTCTTCATGTTGTCCCACTAGGACTCGAACCTAGTCAAACAGAACCAAAACCTGTTGTGCTACCATTACACCATGGGACAA
>SAMEA3663208__coassemble_373_pt1 | contig 14172 bp, 8 predicted proteins | sample SAMEA3663208__metabat2_high_PE_004 | metagenome-assembled genome bin SAMEA3663208 (sample SAMEA3663208) | pig gut metagenome | biome: pig gut; feature: pig-associated habitat; material: faeces | place: China | collected 2013
CTGCACGAGGTCGAGGTCGGTACCCTTTATCATGACCTTGTTGCCTGCCATGAGCTCTGCTGGTGTGCACTCTGTCACGGTAGGCTTGACGAGGGTGTAGGCTACAGTCACCTGCTTGCCGTTGGCGAGCGAGAGTGTTATGTCGCCCTCCTGTGCTTTCTCTGGAACGACAGCCACGAGCTTTCCGGCGTCAGATGCCTTTATCTCTCCGTCGGCATTAGGGAATGCTATGCCTGTTACGAGGTCGAGGTCCTTGCCCGATATTGTCAGCTCAGCACCGTTCTTGACAGGTGCGGGGGCTGCTGCAAGCTGTGTTGGGACGACAGTCTCGATGTTTCCAGCTGGTATCTTCACTCCTGAGAATGTGACGAGTGTCACCTCTCCGTCGGTCGCTGTGGCAGGGAGGTAGAAGAGGATTGTCTTGTTCCCGTCGGTCACGGTGATGCCCTCAGCAGGCACCTCGGCGCCATTCAGCTCTACGCTCTCTATGAGGTTGAGCGATGTTCCCTTTACTGTGACAATGTCGCCAGCCTTCACAGGAGCCTCGACAGCAACGTTGGCAGTAGGCAGTCCGATAGTGATGGCGTTGTCGGCATAGAGCAGGTTCTCACCCTCGGGGTTAGAGTCGCTGAGCATCGGCTTGCCAGTCTTTGCCTCCTTTGGTATTGCCACGGCAATGGTGTAGCGGTCATGAGCGATGAACTCGGTCTCCGGCACGCGCACATCGTCGGCGAAGATGACCTCGTGCATGAGGTTCAGGTAGTCTCCCTTGAATGTGAGTATGTCTCCGACATTACCGTTGAGATTGCCCTCCTGTCCGATGAATATTGATGAGAGGACGATGTTCTCCTCGTAGGTGACAGGGGTGAGGGTCTTTATCTCGCCGCCCTTTGCTGTCTTGAGGATTACGATGCCCGGCTCACACTTCTCCTTGGGGACATTGATCCATATCTCGCTGTGTGTGCCTGCGGCCTTGATGTCGATGGCTGTTATAGGGTCAGCGCCTGGGAGGTCGACCTCTGTTATCTGGTCGAGGTTGCTTCCGAGGAACTTCAGCACTCCACCACGGAGCACAGGGCATGGGCCGAAGGAATTGAGCTTTATCTCGTTTCCGTACTGGTCGGTCACGAGGTCGTCCTCGCTGCAGGCTGTCAGTGACAAGCCTGCAAGCAGAAGGGCGCAGAATGACCAGAATATTGACTTATATCGTTTCATAATATTTTTTTTCTAATAGTTTTTATAAAATAAGCGGTATACATTAGTTTGCCTTGTTTGGTACCACACGGATATTGTCGTATCGGAAAATAGGATTGCATATAGTACCCTTTACACCGCCCTCTGTAGGCCACATCACCAAACTGTCGAAACTATCTGGATTCATGACACCTGGAGCCTTTGTACCATCATAGTTATATACGAATTTTGAAAGCGGTATTGTAACGGTAATCCACTCACCATCAGTATCGAATGACCCACTCTCTTTCCATGGGATGTATAGAGCGCGAGGGAGATCAAGACCACCATTTGCAGAAGTATGGATATAGGTATTATTCTGCCAGGAGTCGTTAGCACACTGCTTATGGTTTGCAAAGATAATCTGCATAGCCCCTGCCGACCATGGATTACTTGCCGGGATGCAGAGTTCAAACTTAAACGACATGTTCTCCCAGTCTGAGAAGTCTATGAAGTTTCTTATAGGAACTCCAGCGCCCTCCTTGATAGACATAGGGTCTCCGTTCCAGTTTCCACACCAGAAAGGCAGTTTAAGAGCCTCTATCCATCCGCCCTCTGTTTCTGCAGGTCCCACCTGACAGTATGCTCCACTGATTCCTCCCTCGGTAAGATATGCCGCAGAGATATTCCATCCCTGTGGAACGACACCTGTAGGACCAGCGTTTCCAGGACCGTCAAAGTCAGTAATAATGTTTCTGCTGTCAGCATAGTAGAAAGGAGACTTCCCCTTGCCATAGATTGTCTCTACCGCAATCTGTCCTTCGGAAGCACCCTCTGGCACTATAAACGATATTGAAGACTGCGTAAGGCTTTTTATATTTTCTCTTGGCACCTCAACATTTATTGAGTTGTTGATACCTGTAAACACAAGTTTCAAAGGCTGGTTAGGATCATCAACGAAATACTGTCCGTTTATAACCGCCTCGCCACCTACCGGCACATACTCACACTTCATAGAACTTAAAGAAGGAGCAGGTACAAGTACCTTGAAATCGTATGTACAAGTGTCCTGACTTGTAGTTACCATATAAATCTTTCCTGTATTGTTCTCTGGAATAGCAGAAGGAACATTCAGGAGCATGGTATTATACGTTATATAGCTTGTATTCAGCACAGCCTTTACATCATTGAAATACATCTCTTTTATACTTGTTAGATTCTCTCCAACGATACATATGCCCGTACCGGTATAAGCAGAAACGAGCAGCGAGTCCTTGCTGTCGGCGTCAGCAAGGCGTATGTATGAGATGGATGGTGTTCCACCGGTTGTCTCGTAAGCGTCGGGCTGGTCAGAGCAGGATGTCATGCCTGTCATGGCGAGCAGTGCCATGCCGAGAGACAGTTTTATGTTTTTGATGTTCATAACTATATTCGATTTGTTGTTTATGACCATTTGTTAGTATGAGTAGGTGTTACGTACATCAACGCTGACAGGCTCCACGTTGCTGCCGAGGTTCGGATTGACAGCCACGTCTTCTGTCGGGAACGGGATGGTGAATGTCTTTTCTGTCACCATCGGAGCAGGCGTTGATGTGTCGTATTCTGCACTGGATGCATCCCAGACACCAGACTCGAAATATGTCTTATATACATCGGAGAGGTTCCACCATGCGTTGCGCTTCTGTGCTGTCAGCTCAGCGATGCACTTTGCCGGCTCGTAGTATGCGCGGCGCACGAAGTCGTACCAGCGGTCGCCCTCGCCTGCGAACTCAAGGCGGCGCTCCTTCCATACATCGTCGAATGTGATGGATGTCTTAGGAGTATAGCCTGATATGGCGCGTCCGCGTACGGCGTTGAATGTCTCGAGAGCCTTGGCGTTTGTTGTCTGTCCGCCGTCGATGAGTGTCTGTGCCTCAGAGAGGACGAGGTAAACGTCGGCGAGACGGAGTATGTGTGTCGCTACAGCGTATGCCATACGGGCAGGAGCGGTGCCGAGCTCAGCGACGTGGTCGTTGTTGTTTCCGTATGCGTGCTTCACGTTCTGTGCTCCGCATGGGCCCTGGAATGTCTCTGTGGCAGCAGGGTTATAGTTCTTGTCGAAGTAGAAGTGAAGGATCTCGAAGCCGCTCTGTCCGTTGCCGAGGCTGTGGTCGCGCCAGAAGTAAGGATAGACATCGCCTGGCATCATGATGGTGGCCTTGCGGCGTATGTCGACATCGATGCGGTCGGCAGGTGCGTCGGTAGGTTTCACGCCGAAAGCTTCCATGAGGTCGACCGACGGGCCTCCCCATCCTCCCCAGCAGTCACCGTTCTCGTCGAATCCCTCAGGCATGAGGTCGCTCTGCAGTGTGTTCTGCGATGTCCACTTTGCGCCGACAGTCCAGCGCCATGCTATGAGGCTCTCGTCAGAGACGTTGTTAGAGCCGCGGAAGATATCCTCGTAGTTTGGCATGAGCTGGCGTCCGGAGTTGTCGATGACATCCTTGGCATACTGGACAGCCTTCTGGAGGTCGTCCTTGTTGAGCGAGCCGGTCACTCCGGCCTTAGTCAGGTAGACCTTGGCGAGCAGGCCCTCAGCGCAGTAGTAGTCCATGTGTCCGTTTGTGAGCTTCTGCTTTGGCAGGAGCTCCATGGCTTTCTCGAGTGTCATGATGATATACTCATAGACATCGGCCTTGGCTACCTTGCTGCATGTCTTGTACTCGCCCGACGCGAGGACCTCAGAGGTGTTGTGTATGATAGGCACATCTCCGAAAGAGCGTACGAGGTAGAAGTATGCCATGGCTTTCCATATGAGGCATTCTCCCTGGCACTGCTTTATTGTGGCCTCTGAGGCTGATGCCTTGCCGAGAGCCTGGTACACGGTGTTGGAGTGTCCGATGGTGGCCCAGAGTGAGTAGGACATGTTGACGAGGTCCTGGTCTGTGCCGTTTACTGAGAAGTTGAGGTATGGGGATGAGCCCCAGTACATGTTGCCCGACATGACCTCACCCATCTTTATGAATCCTCGCTGGAAGTCGTACCAAGGCGAGTTGTACAGGTAGTTGACACCTGATACGCATGCCGCGTCTGAAGCATAGAAGTTGTCTATGTTGTAGTTATCCTCGACAGGGCGGTCAAGGAAGTCTCCACACGAGTTGAGTGAGAGGCTGAGAGCCGCAGCGCATGCAAAGTATGTTATATTCTTGAGTCTCATTGTAAAATCAAGTTGTTTTTGTTATTGATGTGCTTTGGTGGCGGGGTATGCTGCCGCTGCCACCATGTCTCTTTCCGCAGCCTGTCAGAATGACACGTTCAGTCCGAATGTGAATGATGTCGGGGCTGGGTAGCGTCCGTTGTCAAGGCCATAGACATTCTGGCTCGCTGTCGAGGCACCAATCTCCGGGTCGTAGCCGTCATAGCCTGTTATTGTGAGCAGGTTGGTGGCGTTGAGTGTGAGACGGAGGTTTGTGAGTCCCAGCTTCTTTATGAGCTGCTTGTCGAATGTGTATCCGAGTGTGATGCTCTTGAGGCGGAGGTATGAGCCGTCCTCGATGAAGCGGTCGCTCCATACGTCGTTGTCGCTAGGGTCGTTGATTGATGCGCGTGGGTATGCGCAGTCTGGGTTTGTGACAATGACATTGCTGGCGTCGTAGTACCAGTTATCCACTGCCTGTCCGTTCTTCGGCGCGAGGAGGGCGTGGTTGCCGCAGTCGACGAGCTGGTTCTGCCATGGCGAGTTCATGTGTGTGAGCTTCATCTTCATGTAGTTGCCTACCTTGTTTCCTATCGAGCCGTTGACGAAGATGGTGAGGTCGAGGTTCTTGTAGCGGAAGGTGTTGTTCCATCCGAATGTCCACTTAGGCATCGCCGAGCCTATCTTTGTCTTGTCGTTCTCGTCGATGATACCGTCACCGTTGACGTCGACAAACTTCACGTCGCCAATGTATGTTGTGGTCTTGGGGTTATAGTCGCCAGGGTTTGTGCTCCATGACTTTGTGCCGTCGGCGTTGGTGACAACAGGGTTGCTGTTGCTTCTCATGTCGACAGGCGAGTTGATGAGGTCGTCGAAGCTTGTGTATACGCCGTCGGTCTTGTATCCGTAGAATGCGTAGAGCTCGTCACCCTCTGCCGAGCGTGTCACGACGTCGGTCCACTGTCCGTAGCCCACGAGTGCGACACCGCCTGCGAGGCTCTTCACCTTGTTCTTGTTGGTGGAGAAGTTGAGGTCTGTGTCCCATGAGAAGTCCTTTGTGCGTACAGGGTGTGCGTTGATGGTTATCTCGAGACCGGTGTTCTCGATGTCGCCGTAGTTGCCCCATGGCGCAAGGAGGGCTGAGGATCCGTTGCCGCCGGTACCCATGATGGAGGGGAGTGTCATAGGCATGAGCATGTCCTTTGACATCTTCTTGTACCAGTCGACTGTGAGGCCGAGGTCACCATTGAAGAATCCGAGGTCGAGACCGATGTTCATCTGCTCCTGTGTCTCCCACTGTATGTCGAGGTTTGCCATGTTTTCGGGGCGGTATGACATGCCGAGAGCTGAGTCCATGGTTGCCATTTTAGAGCCCCACCTGTAGCCCTCTATGTTCGCGTTACCTGTCTGTCCCCATCCGAGGCGCAGCTTGCCGTTGGAGAGCCATTCAACATCTTTGAGGAACGACTCGTTGTTGAAGCGCCATGCCACAGCGACTGAGTGGAACGGAGCCCAGCGCTTGTTGGGGCCGAAGTTTGAGCTGCCGTCATAGCGGAATGTGTATGTGGCGAGGTAGCGGTCGTCGTAGTTGTATGTCTCACGTGTGAAGAAAGAGGCCATGGCCGATGAGCCGAAGCCTGAGCCTATCTGTGCCTTGCCTGAGCCGAGAGCGGGGTTGTGAACGGCGTCAGATGGCAGGCCGGTGTTGTAGACAGAGACGTAGTCCCACTTGCTCTCCCAGCACTCCTGTCCGAGCATGGCTGATATGGAGTGCTTGCCGAACTGCTCGTTCCATGTGAGGTAGTTCTTCACTGTCCAGTATGTCGACGAGTTCTTCTGTATGCGGCCTTCGTTGTTGTCGCGTACCCATGTGCCGAGGTCTACCTTAGGCTCGTATGTCGAGCCCTTTGACCATGAGAGGTCCCATCCGAGCTCGGCGTGCCATACGAGGTTCTTGAGGAGGGTCACGTCGGCGAAGATGGAGCCGTTGAGCTTCTGTCGGTCGAGTAGAATCTCATTGAGCATAGCCATGGCGATAGGATTAGGATTGGTGAATCCCTCCTTTGAGACGCTTGAGTATCCGCCGTCGATGTTGTATATCTGGATATCTGGAGGTGTTATGAGCGAGTAGTTCACGATACCCTCGTCTGAATCGGCGAGCTTGAGGTTGTCCGATGTCGCGGTGTACGATGCGTTCAGCCCGAGCTTCAGCCATGGTTTGAGCTGTGCGTCGAGGTTGGCGCGGAGACCGTAGCGCTCGAAGTTTGAGCCTATGATGGTACCCTCCTGGTTCATGAAGTTGCCCGAGACATAGTACTGCACCTTGTCTGTGCCGCCCTGGGCTGATATCTGGTGGTTGTGCTGCCATGCTGTGCGGAAGATGGCGTCCTGCCAGTTTGTACCGATGCCGAGCACAGAGGGGTCAGAGTACATCGGGTCGGCGTTGTTTGCTGATATCTCTCCCTGGTCGACGAGGGTGTTGTAGTATGTGGCGAACTCGCGCAGGTTCATCATGTCGATGCGCTTCATCTGGCGTGACATGGTGACAGAGCCGTCGTATGTGAACTTAGCCTCGCCGCTCTTACCACGCTTTGTCGTGATGAGGACAACGCCGTTAGAGCCCTGTGCGCCGTAGATGGCTGTCGCAGAGGCGTCCTTCAGTATCTCCATGCTTATGATATCGGCAGGGTTGATGGTCGAGAGAGGCGACACGGTAGATACGGAGCCGTTGCCGAGGCAGTCGCCAAGGCCGAGGTCTGCGCCTTTCTGTGCGCTGCCCTGGAAGATGACACCGTCGATGACATAGAGAGGCTCGGCGCCAGCATTGATAGTGGCCTGTCCGCGGACACGTATCGACTGGCTTGAGCCCGGGGCACCCGATGTGGCGATGGATGTCACACCAGCGACACGGCCCTGGAAGGCCTGGTCGATGTTAGTGATGTTACCCTCCTCGAGAGCCTTGTTGTCGAGTGTTGTCGACGCGCCGGCGAGGTCAGAGCGTTTCATCTTACCGTAACCGACAACGACAGTCTCGTCGAGCATCTGGGCGTCGGCCTTCAATGTCACATCGACACTTGTGCGGCCGGCAAGGTTGACATTCTGAGACTTGTAGCCTACAAACGAGATACTCAGCGTGGCATTGACATTCTTCACCTTGAGCTGGAACTTGCCGTCCATATCGGTGGCTGTGCCGTTCTGAGTACCTTTTTCACGCACTGTGGCGCCAAGGACAGGCCCGAACTCGTCACTGACAGTACCGGTCACCTGGACCTGTCCCATCACTGTTGCCGAGAAGAGCATGAACAGCGCGAACAACGCATACTTAATGCTGAAAATGTTTTCAGTCTTCATAGCGCAAAAAGGTTAAGTTGTTATTTAATTTTGAATTTGAGTTTTAGTCAGTTTAGGTATTACGACTGCAAAAGTAATACAAAAATGCTCTCACGTAGCATATTTATTTATCTTGATGTAATACTTTTTTGCACAAAACGTGAAAAAGTGCCATCTGTATTTGCTTTAAATAGCCAAATATGGGCAATTTCTTTTCTTCAAACCATATCGGGAAGCACAATTTTCACCAACACTGAAAAATACGCTAAGCACGCGGAAGAACCAAACAGAATAAGGAAAACAGCCCGAGAACTAAACGTAAGGAATACGATAAGCCATGGATACGGAAGCCGGCGGACACCACTGCGGGCAACCCTCAAAAAGGTATCGGGGAGCACAAGAGGGGACACCTGCGGAGACAGCCCGATGGTGAGGAACCGTAAGCGATAGGAATGAGGGGGCGAGAGGCTAAGAATGGGCCGCCCATGCAGCACACATGAGGCCGCAAAAGGCTACCAGTCGGAAAATTGAGGCGTTGACAATAAAACTATAAGTTCATCGTGGGCGAAAAGTTACAGACTGAAAGTTGTCACGGCAAGACCGGCCGACGAGATGCTGGAGACTTGCCCACCGCCCATTCAGGCCAAGCCCTGGCAAGAGACTCCCCCACCTTAAAAAATTATAAAAAGAAAGCCCCACCTATTTATATATTATCAAACATACTTAATTTTGCATACCGCTGGCATCCCCTCCCCTGCCCCATCCGACGGCCAAGTTGGACGCGGCGCGGCGCGGCATGCCACACATCACGCCATAACCTCCCACACTCCCAGCCCATGAAAGAGATTCTGCTGCAATACTGCTGGAAACACCGCATAGGCATATCGCCAACCCTGACGACGACCGACGGCAAGTCAGTCCGGATTCTCGACCCCGGCCTCATGAACACCGATGCCGGCCCCGACTTCATCAACGCCCGCATACGCATCGGGGAGATGCTATGGGCAGGGAACATAGAGATACACTGCCGCCGCCAAGACTGGTACGCCCACGGTCATGACCACGACCCGGCCTACGACAATGTCATACTCCATGTCGTGGGCAGCGACGAGGAGGGCGAGGCTGTCAGGACAAGCCAGGGCGACCGTGTGGAGGAGGTCGTCATACACGTCCCGCAGCATGTCGAGGAGAGCTACGAGGCGCTCATGACAGCCGACAAGTACCCGCCATGCTACGACACAGTGCCGCGGATGCCGCGTCTATCGCTCCGCGCATGGATTGACGCCCTGCAGACGGAGCGCCTGCAGCAGAAGACAGAGGCGATAGCCGGGAGAGTAAGCCGCCTCGGGGGCGACTGGGAGCACGCCTATTTCATGACACTGGCGAGGAGCTTCGGCTTCGGCTCGAACAGCGAGGCCCTCGAGCAGTGGGCGCAGAGCGTGCCCATGAAGGCCGTAGGGCACCACCGTGACGACATCTTCCAGGTGGAGACGATGTTCTACGGCATGGCGGGGATGCTCAATGTGGCCACCCTCCCCGCGAGGATGCAGATAGAGACGGCGGCCGACGAGTACTGGCAGCGCATGGAGAGGGAGTGGGCATACCTCAGCCATAAGTTCTCGATAGACACGCGCCACTGCCACCAGGCATGGAGATACATGCGCATGAGGCCCCAGAATTTCCCCCACATACGCATAGCACAGCTCGCCATGATGTACCACGAGGGCCGCACACAGCTCGCGAGGCTGATAGAGTGTGACACGGCAGAGAAGATGGCTGGGCTGCTCAGATGTGGCGTCTCCGGCTACTGGCAGGACCACTACACCTTCGGCCACGAGAGCCGTCACAGCACGAAGCGGCTGTCACAGCAGAGCGCGACGCTGCTGATGATAAACTGCGCCATACCCATGCTCTTCGCCTACGGCCGCGCGACGAACAACGACATGCTTTCTGACCGCGCCCTGCTCATACTCGACAGCCTCCATGCCGAGGACAACAACATCACACGCATGTGGCGCGACGTGGGCCTTGAGGTAACATCGGCAGGCGACTCGCAGGCTCTCATACAGCTGAAGAAGGAATACTGCGACCGCCGCCGCTGCACCCTCTGCCGCATCGGAGACTGCCACCTGTCATCAGAGGAGAGAGGAGGAGGGGACTGATAGGCACACACAGAGACATGGACACTATGCTGAGATAGCTGCACAGAATAACCACATAGCAGCGGAGCACTGCCACATATAGTCGCTCAATACATATCCATTGGGGTTTCAGTCCTTACACACAAGCCCCTAATAATAACGGTCAAAACAATATACATATAACAACAACAATCAGAGAACAATAATTATGCGGAACGCATTTACCCCCCCCCCAATTATCAGAACACTCTGTAAACCAACATGTTACAGAATATCAGAATAATCACTGCGCACCAATAGTAATACCGACACTCTGCCGGTCAACGCATTTTAAGAGACTGATTAGGAGCCTCAGCCAGAATCCATGGGCCAGATACACAGAGGTGTTTGTCGGCCTTGATTATCCTCCGTCAGTCCAGTATCAGAAAGGATGGGAGGAGATAAGGGACTATCTGAGAGACGCAGACCTCTCGGCATTCAAGGCGTTGCATGTCATAGAGAGAGAGAAGAACTATGGATATTTCAAGAACACGGATGATTTACGGGAGCTTGTTTTCAAAGGCCATGACAGATACATACTGCTCTCTGACGACCTTGAGGTATCACCCAATTTCATAGAATATATGGACAAGGCCCTCGACAGATATGCCGAGGATGATAGAGTTGCCGTCGTCTGTGGCTATTCATACCCTGTAAAATGGCACACCCAGCCAGAAGCGACATGCCTTCTGCAGAATGTCAATGCAGCGGAATGGGGCATCGGATTCTGGAAGAAGAAGGACAAGACGATACGGGAGTACATCGAGCGCGGTGGACTATATGACGAGCTGAAAGACGCTATACATAGAGAAACGCCACATAAGATGATCGACCCATGCCGTCGTGAGTTCATCTGCGGCACATGCCTACCACGGTTCATGCAGCGACCGAATTCCTTCCTGAGAACAGTATGCGACATAAGCCTGCGCATATACCTCGCTGTAAGAGGCAAATATGCCGTCAGCCCCGTCATAAGCAAGGTAAGGCAGCATGGCTTTGACGGCACAGGGCTGTACTGTGGGAAGATTGACACATCGCTCAATGGCAACACGGCTGGCACATATAACTATCCCGCACAGCCAATTGACACATCAAGCAGCTTCACACTGGTAGAGGACACAATACATGATGACAGGGAGAATCTCATACGTCTTAACGCTTTCGATGGCCGCACAGGAAAGGAGATGGCGAGGACAAGACACCTTATATGGATATTGAAGAATATCGGTACAGGGGCTGCAAAGGTATATGGGATGATAATATTCATGATTGATATACCTGGCAGGGCAGCAAGAAAGATAATGAGGAAGATAGGCAGAGGCTGACGAAGGTGCTGTCAATCTGGATAGCAATTCTCAAAGAACAGAACATTGTCCATAGGAGAGGCGACACACGCCGATAGACTCAAGGAATCCCTATGGATTGTCAGTGTTAGTGGACGTGTGTCGCCTCTCCGAGGCTTGACATAGATGACATATCGTTACCCCACCTTGCGTTCTGTCGTCGGCTTTGCCTCCTCCCTCACTACAGGTGGGGTTTCTAACGGTCACGTCTCTTCGAGACTGTGGACAATAATAATCTCATGGCTCTCGGCTTGGCGTCGGTTATATCAGTCGCGTCTCTTCGAGACTTAGCTCTTGGACATGCTCTCAGCCCTCGGTGCTACTACTCCCACACCTGCTGCGAAGTACTCATAGCCATCCTATCCCATGCTCTCAGCCCTCGGTTCTTCTATTCCCACACCTGCTGTCCAATAGACCTTTCGTTACTCATCCTATGTTTACTGGACAGTAATAACAGGCTGTGTCAGGAGTGGTGTATGTGGATTCTGACAGCTTCACCCTACAGCCTCTACCATAACACCCATTAACGCCAAAAGGCTTGGAGCGTCGTGCTCCAAGCCTTTTGGCATATCATTATCCCCATCACTGCCCATACACTGTGGCCATTGACGCGGGGCGTTGTCACCCGAAGAACATGTATGCGATGGCTATCGCGGCGATGATGCCGGCAAGGTCGGCCAGCAGTCCGCACGTGACAGCATGCCTCGTGTCGCGTATGCCGACAGAGCCGAAGTAGACAGCGAGGACATAGAATGTAGTGTCGGTAGAGCCCTGGAAGATGCACGAGAGGCGTCCCACGAACGAGTCGGCACCGTACTGTGTCATAGCATCGACCATCATGCCCCGTGCGCCACCACCGGAGAGGGGCTTCATGAGGGCTGTCGGCAGCGCGCCGACGAAGTCCGTGTCTATCCCACAGGCACCGACAAGCCATGTGATGGCGCTGATGAGCCAGTCCATAGCCCCCGAGGCGCGGAAGACACCGATGGCGACAAGGATGGCGACAAGATATGGTATGATGGTCACGGCTGTCTTGAAACCGTCCTTCGCGCCCTCGATGAACGCGTCATAGACATTCACACGCCTCACAGCCCCTGCCACGATGAACGTGACGATGATGCACATGAGGATGATATTGGCGGCGACTTTCGAGACGAGGTCCATCGTCTCCTTGTCCATCACGGAGAATCCCCATATCACAGAGGCGACAAGGAGCGACAGTGTCCCGAATGTCAGGACAATCGTGCGGTTGAGGAGATTGATGCGCTGGTATATGGATGTCACCACGACACCCGCCATCGTCGAGACGAAGGTGGCGAGGAGTATGGGGATGAAGATATCGGTGGGGTTGGCTGCCCCGAGCTGCGCGCGGTAGACCATGATGCTTACGGGGATGATTGTCAGGCCCGATGTGTTCAGCACAAGGAACATAATCATGGGGTTTGTGGCGCGGTGGGGGGTCTTGTTCAGTGTCTGCAGCTCGCCCATGGCCTTCAGTCCCATAGGCGTGGCGGCATTGTCGAGACCCAGCATATTGGCCGCGATGTTCATGAATATGGTGCCTGTGACGGGGTGCCCCTTAGGGATATCGGGGAAGAGACGGCAGAAGACGGGCGAGAGGAGACGGGCAAGGGCATTGACGACACCACCTTTCTCGCCTACTTTCATGATGCCGAGCCAGAGGGAGAGGACACCTGTGAGGCCAAGGGAAATCTCGAACGCTGTCTTCGCCGACGAGAACGTGCTGTCCATCATCGCGGGGAAGACGTCCATATCGCCAAGGAACAGCAGCTTCACGGCGGCTATGACGAAGGCTATGAGGAAGAATGCTATGAAGATATAGTTAAGGACCATCGGCTGAAGGGAATGGGGGATGAGTGGTTAAGGGTAAGGAGAGAGAGGCTCGCAGCTGGCTGGATGGCCGCGATAATGACGGCACAGGAACCCGCAGTGGGCTATACATGATACGGCAAGGGGCTATACGGGAGACCTCAGGGGGCACTATGGGACACTGCAGGGGGCACTATGGGCGACCTAAAGGGACAACAGCCGGGGACACCTCGCAGAGGGGAACGGGGCCCGGGACGGACAAATGGGGCTAACGGCTGTTGCCGAAAGAGACGACGACTTTCTTGTAGCCGATGTCTGTCAGGCGGCGCGTTATCTCGTCTGTGGCACGGCGGCGGCACTGTGAGAGGACATCGGGCGTGACACCGTCATGCCTCATGCGCTGGCGGGCCTTGGCGAGCATGGCCTTCGATATGCCTGCATCGTGCTCCATCGTCTCGCTGTCAGAGACGATGACGCATGTCTTGCTCTCGTCGATGAAGTTAGAGTCGAGGAGACAGACATCAGGCAGAGTGATGCGTATGGTGTCCGCCTCGACGGTGTGACACTGCGGGGCGAGGCGTGTGAGGTCTATGCCGACAGACATGCGGCCGGTGTACGAGCGTTTCAGATGGTCCTTGACGAGACCCAGCCAACGCTTCTGTACAGTGTCTACCTCTGTCGTCAGCACCACCGTAGACAGTTCCCACTGGCCTATGGAGCGTATGCTATCGATGACGGCAGGGGTCATCTCGGCACGCTCGTCGGTGGCGGAGAGGGTGATGTCGCTGTCATTGACAACGCCACGGAGCCACAGCCAGACTCCTATGAGGAGAACAGTGGCGAGGATGGCGAGGATGGAATAAATCTTCAGCTTCTTCATAATACGGTGCATATAGGTTATGGGAGCCAATGCCAGGGATGCAGGACAATGGCGGGGATTATGGCTGGCGGGACAGCGGAAGGGGGCTCAACGGGTAGCCAAGCGGCGCAGGAGCGTAAGGGGCGGAGGCATCAACGGCGGCGAAGACGGCGCAGGATGCCATCCAATGGGAGGTCATGGTAGAGAATATGACCCACAAACATAAGCAGCACGACAGTGTTGAGGGCAAGGGCTGCCACTGTGGGAAGATGGGCGTTGCTC
>SAMEA3663208__coassemble_374_pt1 | contig 14165 bp, 13 predicted proteins | sample SAMEA3663208__metabat2_high_PE_004 | metagenome-assembled genome bin SAMEA3663208 (sample SAMEA3663208) | pig gut metagenome | biome: pig gut; feature: pig-associated habitat; material: faeces | place: China | collected 2013
GGTCAGTTATCGAGTCGCCGAAGTATGCTATGCGCTTTCCTTGCCATGGGTGTGGGTAGGCTGGCTGTGCTGCCGCTGTGAGGGATATCGCGGCGAAGAGTATCAGATTGAGTATCCGTTTCATATGGAGAGAGAGAGTGTGTGTGTTTGGTGTGAGGGGGGCAACGTGTCAGCTTTGTTGTTGTTGTCGGTTGTCGGTTGTCGTTTGTGTCCGGCCATGGGCTGCCCGGCTGGGGGGCTACATTGTGCTGTGGGGCTATCTGGCGCTGGCTTGTGCATCACGCCCGGACAGGGCCTTCTGGTAACACTCACGGCAGAGGGGCTCGTACTCGCCCGTCTCACCGAGCAGCACACGCTTGTCGACATCGACTATGCGGTGGCTGACATAGGCTAAAGAGCCACAACGGACACAGATGGCATGAACCTTCATGACATCGTCGGCAACGGCCATGAGGGCTGGCATAGGGCCGAACGGCACCCCCTTGTAGTCCATGTCGAGGCCTGCCACGATGACACGCACGCCATTGTTGGCCAGATTGTTGCACACGTCGACTATGCCATTGTCGAAGAACTGTGCCTCGTCGATGCCCACGACATCCATGCCTTCAGAGAAAAGGAGTATCGCCGCAGACGAGTCGACAGGCGTGGAGGGGATGGAGGTGTGGTCATGGCTGACGACATCCTCGTCACTATAGCGTGTGTCGATGGCAGGCTTGAATATCTCAACCTGCTGGCGGGCTATCTTCGCACGCTTCATGCGGCGGATAAGCTCCTCTGTCTTGCCAGAGAACATAGAGCCACATATCACCTCTATGCGGCCTTGGCGGCGGTGCTCGCCCTGGGATTCGTTTGTCATTCTTTTTCTTTATTATAATATGTGGGGGTGCCTGTTCTGTGTGCCATACAGCTTGGACTGGAACCTCAGCGGTGGGGCGCGCCAATAGCCGCCGGCAAGGGGGCGCAGCGCAGCGAGGGGTATCACCAAGCCGTATATTTACGGACAAAAGTACAAAGAAAATTTAAAAATACCAAGAAGAGCCACTATTTTTTTGCTTGTATCAGATTTATGGCGTATTTTTGTAGTCAGTTAATTCACCTCCGGCAGACGTGGGCCATGCCGGCCCACATACACTGTCACAGCCCCTGCAAGAGGCGCTGAGAGTCTCCCACCGGCATCCAACTGGCTGCTGGGGGTGATGGTGGCCGCGGCGGGCTGAGCGTGGGGTCCCCGCCCCCGGAGCCATTGGAGAGGCTGGAGGTGACGAATTGTCCTGCCGACACACTGACGCAGGGGAATAATCATCAGAACCCACCTAAAAGACTATATGGGGACACTATACCTTGTGCCCACTCCTGTGGGCAATATGGAGGACATGACATTCCGCGCTGTGCGCCTGCTGAAGGAGGCCGACCTCATATTGTGTGAGGACACGCGCACATCGGGCATTCTCCTGAAACATTACGACATACACCGCCAGCTCATGGCCCACCATAAGTTCAATGAGCATGGAACATCGGCCGGCATAGTTGAGCGTCTGAGGGGCGGACAGACAATATGTCTCATAACCGACGCAGGGACTCCCGGCATCTCTGACCCCGGATTCTTCCTCGTCCGCGAGGCGGTGGCGGCAGGCATAGAGGTGCAGACGCTCCCGGGGGCGACAGCCTTCGTGCCAGCTCTTGTCAGCTCAGGGCTTCCATGTGACAGATTCACATTCGAGGGATTCCTGCCACAGAAGAAAGGGCGGCAGACACGTCTGACACAACTCTCAGAAGAGACACGCACGATGATATTCTACGAGTCGCCATACAGACTCGTGAAGACACTGCAGCAGCTGGGTGAGTTCTTCGGGCAGGAAAGGCAGGTCAGCGTGTGCAGGGAGATAAGCAAGATACACGAGGAGTCTGTCCGCGGGACTATAGAGGAGGTCGTGGCACATTTCACACAGACACCTCCCAAAGGGGAGATTGTAATCATTGTGGCTGGAAAGGCTGACAAATGACTCCCATACAGCCCTCGCTGACACCATCAATAGATGGGGGGCTGGCAGAGATGTGGAGGCTGTCCGGCAGTCCACGATGCCTCACCAGCACGACAACCGAATCCAGGAAACGGAAATAACAGAATACAAAATAAAAAAAATCAGAAGAAACATGAGAAAGCTTTTCGCAATCGCACTGTGCATGCTGAGTCTGGCAGCCTGTGACAACAGTAACAAGAACGCGTCGACCGCCGAGAATGAGCGCACAGACTCGCTGAACCGCGTCATCGCACAGAAAGACAACGAGATTAACGATATGCTCTCCACGCTCAATGAGATACAAGAGGGCTTCAGGCAGATATCCGCAGCTGAGAACCGTGTGACACTGGCTAAGACGGGGGAGAGCTCAAACCGCACATCACAGATAAGAAGCGACATGGAGTTCATAGCGCAGACTATGAAGCATAACCGTGAGCTCATAGCAAAGCTGCAGCGTCAGGCAAGAGAGGGCAGCGTGGCAGCCGAACAGCTGAAGACAACGATAGAGAACCTCACAGCAGAGCTTGAGGACAAGACAAAGCAGATTGATGTCCTCAGACGTGAGCTCGCACAGAAGGATGTGCGCATCACAGAGCTCGACCAGACTGTCACAACGCTCAACAACGATGTGGAGAACCTCAAGACCGAGACACGCGAGAAAGCCAACACTATCTCTAACCAGGACAGACAGATACACACAGCATGGTATGTCTTCGGCACAAAGAAAGAGCTGGCAGAGAACCGCATCCTTGAGAAAGGCGACGTCCTGAAGTCAAACTTCAACCGCAACTACTTCACAAAGATTGACATCCGCGTAGACAAGGAGATAAAGCTCTACTCCAAATCGGCCAAGATTCTCACATCCCACCCATCGTCAAGCTACACCCTGCAGCGCGACGCATCGAAGCAGTATATTCTCCGCATAACAAATCCAGAAGTGTTCTGGTCAACAAGCAAATATCTCGTCGTGCAGGTGAAATAATGCCACGCAGCGACTCATAACGACTGGAAACCAGGAATCCTGAATGACTGACGGCAACCAATGAACATACAACATCGGGGCGGGACGGCTTTCAGACTCCTGGCCTCCAGTCTTTTTTGTATTATATAACAGACCACCCCTCACATTGACAGTGTATAATAAGGAAATAACATTCGACCGCTTCATTCGCTGGGTCATAGTCCTTGCCATCTCCTTCAGCGCCCTCTGGCTTGTCAATTATCTCAGCGACGCCCTGCTGCCATTCTTCATAGCATGGCTTCTGGCCTATCTCATCTTCCCCGTCGTGAAGTTTGTCGAGAACCGCATGCGCATCCGCATCCGTGCCATAGCCATCATCATCTCCATGATAGCTGTCGCCGGAGTGCTGGCAGGAGTGGTGTGGGCCATAATACCTCCTATGGTGGAGCAGTTTGAGAAGCTCGGCAGCATCGTGACCCACTACATACATCTCAAGGCGAATATCACAAGCATCCCAGAGGCCCTGGACAATGTGATGATGGAGAACCGCAAGGAGATAGACGCCTTCTTCCACTCGAAAGACTTCTCCGACCTGCTAAAGAAGACAGCACCGGGGCTGCTGTCGTTCCTGACACAGACATTCAGTGTCATGTACAGTTTCATCGGCTCGTGTATAACGCTCCTGTATATGTTCTTCATCCTCCTCGACTATGAGTATCTCTCAAAAGGCTGGCTGAAGATATTCCCTGCCGACAACCGCCCATTCTGGCACTCGCTCATGAGCGATGTGGAGGTAGCGCTGAACAATTACATACGCGGACAAGGCATGGTGTCGCTCATCATGGGCATACTCTTCTGCATCGGATTCACCATAATAGGATTCCCGATGGCCATAGGTCTCGGCATAATGGTCGGCATAATGAACCTCGTGCCTTACCTTCACACCTTTGCCCTCATACCGACAGCATTCCTCGCCCTGCTGAAGGCAGCTGACACGGGCGAGAACTTCTGGGTGATATTCCTGTCGGCGTTTGCCGTATTCTGCATCGTCCAGGTTATCATGGACATGATAGTGACACCAAAGGTCATGGGGAAGGCCATGGGCATGAACCCCGCCATACTACTCCTCTCACTCTCCGTCTGGGGCACGCTGTTGGGATTCATCGGCCTCATCGTGGCCCTGCCACTGACAACAATACTCATGGCATACTGGAAACGCTACATAACAAAAGAGTAGCAGCAGCACGCCACGAGACACAAGAGCAACATGCAGAGACATACAAACCAGAGCCCACCATGAAGGCTGGAGCATAAGGCAAAGGCCTGGCAGGTGGGCTCCTCCCCAGTAACACACACGGAAGGAATGATGCCCATTGACGGCATCTCCGTCACACGAAGGGCATATGTCCCGGCGCCAGATGCTGACACCCACAACGAGGAGAACAGGATTGAGGCTCCTGCCACACACGGCCCAGCGTGTAAGGCGCACACAGCCAAACAAATACCAACCAGAGGGCTGGCTGAACAACCGGGGGACAATATCATGAGAACAGCATACAGAAAAAAGAAACATATGCGACACGCATTACAAAACCTAACCACTATGAAACAGACTATCAAGACCTTACTCTTCCTATTGCTCGCACCATGCCTCATGATGCAGGCAAAGGACACGAAATCCCTGAAACGCATTGTCCGTAACAATCCGGCAGAATATTACTCGACAGCCGAGGCACAACGTATAGGAGAACAAGTGATGATGTTCCAGCGCGTCACAGGTGGCTGGCCCAAGAACACGGACATGGTAAGCAGGCTTACCGACGACGAGCGTGAGGCTGTCATTCGCGACCGTGACCGCACCGATGACTCTACGGTGGACAACGACGCGACAACAACCGAGATGAATTTCCTCGCACGCCTATATGCCGCAACACACAAGGCGGAATACCGTGACGCTGTGGGCGGAGCCATCAGATTCCTGCTGTCAGGGCAATACGAGAACGGAGGATGGCCACAGTTCTGGCCTGACCCACAGGGCTATCAGGTGCACATAACATACAACGACGGCAATATGGCAAACATACTGAGGATATTCCGTGATATAAACACATCAACATGGCCATACGACGGGGATATCCTGGACGACGAGACGAGGGCTGAGGTCAGGGCATCGTTCAATAAAGCCATAGACTGCATACTGAGGACACAGATACGTGTCAAGGGGAAACCGACAGTGTGGTGCCAGCAGCATGACCACGTGACATACGCCCCCGCTCCCGCAAGGGCATTCGAGCTGCCATCGTTCTGTACGGCTGAGAGTGCCGGACTGGTGGCTGTACTCATGTCCATACCCAATCCCGACAAGAGGATACAGGATGCCGTAAACGGCGCGATGGCATGGTTCGACAAGTATAAGATGACCGGACTGCGCGTGGAGCGCACCGGGAGCCGTGACGACTGGTACAATGCTGATGCGAGACTCGTCAGGGACAGCACCGCAAAACCTATCTGGGGACGCTTCTATGACCTCGGGCACAATGAGCCGTTCGTCTGTGACCGTGATGGCATACCACGCCGGGACATGCAGGATATAGGATTCGAGAGACGGCTCGGATATGGATGGTATACCGACAGCCCCATGTTCCTCTACAGCCGTTATGAGCGGTGGGCAAAGGAGAATAACGTGAGGAAGAGAGTGAGTATATCCTTGCAGACAAAGGGATGCAACGAGAACGGGACAATAACCCTCAACCGCAAGCCTGTACACAACCCGAGAGACTATGACGCTGTCGTCTCTCCAGGGCAGAGCATACAGGCAGCCATAGAGCGCGCACCGGAACATCCCACACGCCCGTATACAATATTCATACGCAAGGGACTCTATGAGCAGAAAGTCATCATCGACAAGCCGAACATCGTTCTCGTAGGGGAGGACCGCGACAACACCATCATACGCATTGCCGAGACAGAGGAAAAGAGGATGATAGAGACATACCGCGGGCGTAAGGTACACCACGGAGTCATAGTCCTGACTGAAGAGGCGGACAGCTGTGTCATTACCGGGCTGACCGTATATAACAACTACGGGACTGTCGTCGAACCAGGGAACACACGCCACCAGATGGCAATTTTCGGGCGAGCAGACCATACCATAATCATCAACTCAAACGTATGGGCCGACGGGAATGACGCCCTAAGCCTGTGGGCTAACCAGAAAGATGGCGGGGGGATGTATTACCATGCCGACCTTGACCTGCGCTGCAAGGGTGTCGACTTCCTCTGCCCGAGAGGATGGTGCTATGCTACACGATGCCGCTTCTATGGCGACGGACACGCCATGATATGGCACGACGGAAGGGGGGACAAGACAAAGAAACTTGTCATCACAAACTCCACGTTCGACGCCGCATCACCGACAAAGCTCGGACGATGGCACCATGACTCAATGTTCTATCTCATAAACTGCCGCATGACAAAGAATGTCCTCGACTCTGATATCCAGTATGCCTACTCAGACAAAGTCCTCGACCCATGCCCATGGGGACAGAGGGTCTACTATCTCAACTGCGCACGTGAGGGGGGACACTCGGGATGGCTCAACGACAATATCGACGAGAGCGAAGAGCCTGGCACATACCACTCGACAACAGCCACATGGACGTTCCATAACAAATGGGACCCCGAGAAGCATATCCGTGACCTTTGGCCTCTCATAGCCTATTGACAGGGTAGACTTGGCTGGCAGCAGACAACCACTGAGATGGATGCCCGCTGATGGGTGGCACAGCAGACTGTGTGCCAGGCTGTAGTCTGCATGAAAGACAAGAACAAAAACATGGCGGCTCCGTGCCTTATACGTGGAGAGCTCGACCAATCTGTGGTGGGAGGCTTATCGCCCAGCCCACTGTCCGGGAGACGGCAGATTGTCGGACTCGCCTGTGGATAAAGGCATAGAGCTGCCATGCTTGTATTATGCAGCTGGCAGTTCACCAGGTCTGATGCGTGGATGATGACTGAAGGTTTCATGACAAGACATTTTTTTTCAGCAACCGTAGCTGAAACGATACGGTAAGGGAGAATTCTTTATAATTATAGGAAACTGGCGAAAAATAATCCGCGAAACATAAATCTATATGCCGATTATTTGCTAACTTTGCACCGCGTAAGCATAATACATTTTTTTCAGGATAATATGGTAAGACAATGTTTCATTCTTTTCGGATGCCTCGCCCTTGGCGAAATTATTGTCAATGTTACGGGCGTGAAGCTTCCTGCAAGCATCATCGGTATGCTTCTCCTAACCCTACTGCTGAAACTCAAGGTTGTAAAGCTGGAATGGGTGCGTGGACTGACAGATTTCCTCATTGCTAATCTCGGATTCTTCTTCGTGCCGCCAGGCGTGGCGCTGATGCTCTACTTCGACCTTATAAAGGCCGAAATCGTGCCAATAACGCTGGCAACGCTCCTGAGCACAATAATTGTCCTGCTCGTGACAGGCCATACACATCAGGCTGTGAGCAAGGGCGAGAACAAGGTGCGTGAGAAAATACATCATAAGAAAGTTGTAGAGGGGGAACCCAATGAATCAAAACCGGACACGCAATATGAAGACTGTACTCTGTAATGAATATTTTATGCTCGCCTTGACATTTGGCGTGTTTTATGCCGCCAAGACAATACAGCGACGTCTTGGATGGGTGCTTTTCAATCCTATACTCATAGCGATAGCTGTCATTATCATCTTCCTGCTCGCCATGGACATACCCTACGAGACATTCGACAAAGGTGCCAGCCTCATAGCATTCTGGCTGAAGCCGGCCGTTGTGGCTCTTGGCGTACCTCTCTATCTGCAACTCTCTTCAATCAAACGACAGTTCCTCTCGATACTGGTGTCGCAGATGGTAGGATGTATAGTCGGCATTGTCAGCGTGGTGGCTATCGCGAAGATGCTGGGAGCTTCTGACACTGTCGTCATGTCACTCGCAAGCAAGTCGGTCACCACGCCTATTGCAATGGAAGTGACACAGGTTCTGGGCGGAATACCCTCGCTGACAGCAGCCATCGTGGTGATAACGGGACTGACAGGAGCGATAATAGGATTCAAGACTCTCTATGTGGGCCACGTCAACAACCCCATGGCCTTAGGACTGTCGATGGGAGCTGCATCACACGCCTTGGGCGCCTCTGCTGCAATGGACCGTGACGAGTTTGTCGGGGCATACGCCAGTCTCGGACTGACACTGAATGGCATACTCACAGCCTTGCTGACTCCAACGGTGATAAGCCTGATAGTATAACAGGGGGAGGGCATGCGCACGCTTCTCTCCTCATAGCCGGAGCCAGAGATGCTGTCCACGACATGGACTTGACCCGCACATACTGCCCTACCCCATCGTCAGGCCTCCATGGCAAACGGGCGATATATGGACCAAAGGGGAAAGAACTCCAGGAGATATACCAGAGGCTCCTCATACCAGAGACTCCTGCCACCGGCATCCTATCCCATACCGCTATTCTCATACCAGAGGCTCCTGCCACCTGCATCCTATCCCATGCCGCTATCCTCATACCAAAGACTCCTGCCACCGGCATCCTATCCCATACAGCTATCCTGCAAATAACGATATGAGAGACAGGGGAGAGAAAGTCAAAGGGAGAGAGACAAAGGAGGAGTGAAAGACAAAGGGAGAGGGATAGATTGTTAATATATATTAATAATATATGACTTATTGCTTCTGTTGCAGAAAAAATGAGTACCTTTGCAGTCGCTTTTGAGAAAGAAGCAACTGTAATACACATATTGGAGACCCGCTAGCTCAGCTGGTAGAGCACAACACTTTTAATGTTGGGGTCAAGGGTTCGAGCCCCTTGCGGGTCACAAATAGATAATCGCAAATATTTGAAGTCCAAATGTTTGCGATTATTTGTTTTTATGCAGGTTCTACACCTTTCTTGGTCTCTGGGTGTAGAAAGCATGGCTATCGTTCGTATGATGCCGCTTGCTCATCAAGCGAGAAACGCATAAGCTGAAGTCCAGCACAACGAGCTGTTGTGTTTAGAACCAACCTAACTATAACTGCAAAAAACATGAGAATAGCTATCATTGGAGCAGGCGCTGCGGGATGTTTCGCAGCGATAAACATTAAGCGCGGAATGCCAGAAGCGGACATCTGTGTCTATGAGGGCGGACGGAAACCTCTGGCCAAAGTCGCTGTGACAGGTGGCGGACGCTGTAATCTGACAAACTCGTTCAGGTCAGTCAACAGCATCGACGATGTCTATCCACGTGGTGCGAGACTCATGAAACGGCTCTTGAGAGAGTTCAGCCATACAGACGCCATGGCATGGTTTGAGGAAGCAGGTGTCCGGCTGACCGTACAGGAGGATGATTGCGTCTTCCCCGTCTCGCAGGACGCGATGGAGATAGTCAACACTTTGCTGAGACTGATGCGCGGGTCAGGGGTCAAGATAGAGACCTCACGCAAGGTCAGCTCCATAACGCATGGCGATGACACATACCGCATAGATTTCATTTGCGGCCAGCACGCCACAGCAGATACCGTTGTCATAGCCACTGGGGGCAGCCCGCGTATGGCTGGGCTTGAAATGCTTGCCCCCCTCAGGCTGGACATACAGAGTCCTGTGCCGTCGCTCTTCAGCCTATCTGTCGAGAATGGGCATCCTATAACACAACTTATGGGAACAGTCGTGGAGCACGTGACAGCCTCAATAACCGGAACAAAGCTAAAGGCTGAGGGGGCTCTCCTTGTTACACATTGGGGACTGAGCGGCCCAGCTGTCCTTAAACTGTCATCACATGCTGCAAGACATCTTGCCGAACGTGACTACAAGGCACAGGTGGGAATCAACTGGTTCGGAGACATGAGAGAAGGGGAAGTCATAGAGATGCTCGAGAGTTTTGCTGAGAAGAATCCACAGAAACAGCTCGCAAGTGTATTCCCTACTCACCTCAACAACCGCCTATGGCTCTTCCTCCTCGATACATGCGGGCTAAGACACGACACCCGATGGGCTGAACTGGGGAAGAAGAGTTATAACCGCATGGCGGCACGGATGACAAACAGCACGTTCGAAATAACGGGAAGGAACAGATTCAAAGATGAATTCGTCACGTGCGGAGGAGTGGACTTGAAGAATATAAACCCCTCGACACTGGAATGCCGCAAGCATAACCGTCTGTATTTTGCAGGAGAAGTGTTGGATGTCGATGCGGTGACAGGTGGATTCAACCTGCAAGCAGCATGGACAATGGGGTATGTCGTTGCGAAAAGCATTTGCCGCAAAATGGAGGGGTGAGTCGTAGCGAAGAGCATTTGCCTCAGCATGGAGGGGCGAGAATAATCCGAAGGACGGACACCAACAGAGAAGCAGGTGTGCAGATTTTTTTGGACAGCTGACGGATATGCTGTTATCTCCTCATTGCCATTACCGGCATGGTGTGAATATCTCATTCATACGGCGGTAGCGTCGCTCTACTCCGGCATCTTTTTCCATACGTGTCTTGACATCTATAACCATAAACCCAGGAGAGTCACTATTGTCCAATGGTAACCATTGTGGCAATCCTATGCCATTCGGATTGCCTGTCTTGACAAAGTTAGCATAATAGCCCATGAAGATATCTGACACCATGTAATCCTCTGGCTGCCAGTCATAGACGCGGTTGGTAGGCAGATTACCCATAGCATACTCTATATCAGCAGAGTGGACAGCGCCATGAATCTCCGGAATCTTATTCTCCACGACTTCCTCAGCCTCCGTCTTGTCCTTCACACCACCTGCCAAGCCTGCCACTTTTCCCTCAATCATCATCTTCGGGCGCTCACGGCTGTAAAGGTAACGGTATACAGGCTGACCGCTTGTAGCGTTGTGGATATTGCCCCATCTCCATGTGCTGTATGCGAGGAAAAGGTCTCCGCAAAGGTCTATGCCAGGCTGCTTGTATATGTCGTCAGGAGCTGTGATGCCATAAAGGGACAGCATCTCGTCAGTATTATCTCCGAACATTCCGCTTGCTGTCTTTGCGATATCCTCCATGGTTATCTCTCTTCCGGACATCGTGATGTAGCCAAAGTATGCGGCAGGGGACATCTCAAGGCTGTTGCCGCCTACAAGGAGAGGAACACGCATCTGACGTCCTGCTGCATAAGTCGCAAGAGGCTGTTCTGTCAGGAAATGGTTGTCAATATTATATACAGGTACATTTCTCACATTTGCCTGCTTCATAAGCACCTCTGCCGGCACTTTGCGCATCTCCTTGACATTCTTATATCCCATGCGCCTCATCATATCCACACCTGCTTTCTCAGCTTCAGCGAGACTCTTCACCCTCTTGTCTGCAATGACAGAGCCGCTCGACCCGATGGCCTGGGCGAACAGGCCTCGCGACAGTGGAGAAGCCATCAGCGCACTAACCGACATTGAGCCGGCCGATTCTCCCGCTATTGTAATGCGCTCGGGGTCACCTCCAAAAAGGCTGATATTCTCATGTACCCATCTGATGGCTGCCTGCTGGTCAAGGAACCCATAGTTGCCGGAACCTTTATATGCTGTCTCCTTTGACAGCTCTGGATGTGCGAAGAACCCGAATATCCCCTCCCTGTAGTTGGCTGTCACACATATCATGCCACGTCGTGCCATGGCCATGCCCGCATAACGGGGCTCGCTACCGCTGCCAGCCATCAGTCCGCCTCCATTGAAATATATGAGCACAGGCAACTTCTCGTTCATTGTTATCGCTGGTGTCCATATATTCAGATACAGGCAGTCCTCACTAATGGAGTCGGCTCCGAAATTCATATCCCCAAAGATTGGCTCCTGCATAGGGTCTGGGGCATAATCGTGACATTCTCTTATACCCTGCCACGGCTGAAGAGGCTGTGGCTCTCGCCAGCGGTTATCACCTGTCGGTGGAGCAGCGAAGGGTACTCCCTTGAAAGTCTTTATGCCTGATATGTCAAGGCCTTCCAATATACCATATGATGTCTTGACGCTTACTACATCTTGGGCTGAGGTGGCGATGGAAATGGCCATCGCAGCGAGAGTGAGGGCTAACTTTCTCATGTTCGTATGATTGTTTTATGTTTTGGAGCAGGGCAGACATTGACTTTGGGGGCAACATGCACCCCATGTCCTGTCGCACAAGAAACTCCTCGTGTGGTGGTTATTATGTATCTGGATATCTGAAAGTTCAATTTATCAGAACAGGCATTGAGGATGAACCTGCATTGGGCGTGTCATCTGTCATCCCTGACGAAGTGAGGGAAACGCTCCTCTCCGATATCGGGCCTGAAAGAGAATCCCTCGTAGCAGAATTCCTGCAATGCCTCTGGCGTATCGACCCTATTTGTTACGATATGTCTTACCATCGCTCCACGGCATGCTTTTGCCCAAACGGCCTGGACTCTCATGCCTCTCTCTTGCCTGACATAGAACAGTGGCTGTATGACCTTCACCTCTTCACAAACCCTCCTCCAGTCAAACAACTGCTCATACTCGGCTGTAGAGAGATGGACCAGTATGCCGTCATCCTCACGGACACTCTCTATCAGTCTGTCAGTCAGCTTGTCCCTCCAATAATGGCTTAACGGTTGCCCCGCTGTGGCCTTGAGCCTGACATTGTGTTCCATACGATAAGGAACGACGGCATCCAACGGACGCAGCATCCCATAGAGGAAACAGGTTATCCAAAGATGGTGTTGGCTGAAGTCAAGTTCTTCCTGCGACAGGCTCTCTGCCCTCAGGTGCTTGTATGCCTGACCGTTATAGGCCATTATGGCGGGCATGGGTGAAGCAGAGAAATAATTCTGGAACCTTAGCCAGTTCTCCTTTGCTATGCCTGTGCTGCACCCGAGCACCCTGGCAATCTCTTCTGTGCTTTTGGTGGCCATCTCTGTGGCAATGCCGTTTGCCTGTGCCTGGAAAAGAGGCTGGCTTAGCTGATATGAGGATGTGGCATCGCGCATCAGCTTTGCGTTTGCGAGTAATATCTGCATATAATCTTGCGTTTACAACGCCTCAACTACTCCTTGCCTGCTGTCATGCCCTGCCGTTGTGTCCCATGATATCCAGCGTATTATCACGTTCACGCAATTAGAATGGCTGCCCTGATAGCGACAACGCCTTACATATATAAATGCGATGCCGATTTCAGGCATATTCTGGCAAGGTGGATTATTGAGGATAGTTATGTCAGCTGCAAATTTAATCAGTATTCTTATAATACCCAAACACTATTTGATTTATTTTCTTCCCTCACCACAAAAAAAGTTCTTAAATGTGCGATTTCTCGCCAAGCTAAAGCGAGCTATCTCTCTTTGGTCTTTTGGCTTAACGAAACCGTTTGTATAAACACAGTCGTTTTCTCTCCATGGCATAGCCCAAGCAAGCTTGGTCTCTGCTCATCTGACATATCGAAAACGTGCCCCTGATGCCGTTACAGCCTCTCGGCAACCGTTTCTTACAGTCGGTTAAAACCTATGCACAAATGTTAAAATCATAAAAAAGCCATACCCATTTATAGGTATTTCGATAATTCTTGCTACCTTTGCAATGTGAACAAAGGACGCTTAATGTCAGTTTTTGCAAAGGGCGTAACACAAATACTATAAAAGATAATACACTATATTATTAACAATAAAAACACTATTCAAAATGGCTTACGTTATTAGCGAGGATTGTATCGCTTGCGGTACATGTATTAGCGAGTGCCCATCTGAGGCTATCTCTGAGGGCGATATCTACTCTATCAACCCAGACCTCTGCACAGAGTGTGGTACATGTGCTGATGTATGTCCTAATGAGGCTATCAGCCTTGGATAATACTTTCCTCACATCGAAAGACAAAGGCGGCTGCTCATTGAGTGGCCGCCTTTTTTTCATGCAATACCTGCCATAACGCTATAAGGGAGTGGATTGATACAGAGGGAAAAAGGTGGTTGAGAGTCAGAGGATGTGCATCATAACGCCTGACGGTGTGGGCTTATAACTGGGGGATACGGATGACAGGGTATGGCAACAGTATGATATCATCTATGAAAACGACATTTAAGAAGCGTGACAAAATCCCCAAAAAACCTTAACACGCTTGTACCGAATGCTATTTTTCTGTATCTTTCCTCTATAAAACCTAATGTCATTTCCCCGCAAAAGCAACAAAACCC
>SAMEA3663208__coassemble_377_pt1 | contig 14043 bp, 15 predicted proteins | sample SAMEA3663208__metabat2_high_PE_004 | metagenome-assembled genome bin SAMEA3663208 (sample SAMEA3663208) | pig gut metagenome | biome: pig gut; feature: pig-associated habitat; material: faeces | place: China | collected 2013
GGAAACTGATGAAATAATGCAGTTTCCGCCCGAATCTTCAGATTATCAATTCCTATTAAAGGAAAGATATTACCTCATTCGTGGAATACATATTATACTTTTAGCTTGCCTGTGAGGGTTACTATCATACCTGCTTTATCTTCATCTGACAACGATGAATCGCTCAAATTTTCGATAGTAGAAGACAGAAGATTTAATTCCCTTTGGTTAATTTCGCGAATTTTAGACATAAGATTACACCAATTCAAATAGTTGTCACCTTGAATCAGTTTTGTACTAATCAAATTAACAAGTTCATGAATTCCGTCTTTAGTTCCGGAGGTGGCTATTAATGTCAAAATAGCTACATTATGTTCATAATCATTAAGTTTATCTTCAAATTTCTTTACTACAAAACGTTGTAGCTTACTATCGAGTTGAGCGAGATATTCAACAGGTTTTCCCTCAAGGTATACGAGTAATTGTTCTTTGAACCATTCCTTGCCATTAGCCTCTTTAACAAGAAAGTCGCTGTGATCAACTTCCGAAGATTCCATCTGGGTAAGGATGTTAGAAATTTGTTCCCTTAAAGTAATATCATTTAGGCGTCTTTCCGTTGGACAGCTATCCGAACATAGGTATGATATAAGTCGAAGATGAGCATCAGAATAAGATTCGACAGCTATAATGGCTTCTCTGTAATGGGAAACATCAAAGCCGTTAGTAAGAAGATTATCCAATACTTCAATTGTCTTATCACACCAGTTCTCCATATTGGCAAAATGCGAAATAGTCGCCTCGTCAATTGTAGGAGCATTTGTGATTGCTCCTGCCATTTCAAACAGATTGAAGAAGTTAACAATGATTCTATTATCTCCGTCGTTGTCAAATAAATATGACCTGGACGTATTACCGACTCTGCGAGTATTGGTCATTTTTGAAAGAACTTTCTTCAGATTTGAATTATCAGAAAGTCGAATTTTTCTGTTTGTCTGAAAGAACTCCTTTAAGTATTCCATGAACACAAAGATATCGTCCGCATTACTACTCTGATAATTATATTCTGGTATAAGAGTATGCAGTTTTTCAAAGAACTTTAGAACAAATGGATCGTCTTTTTTCGGTTCCAATTGCGAACAAATCATTCTAAACTGAGTATATGGTGACTCTGAACCGTTAACATTGTCAGATTTCATATCTTCAATAACTTCACTAACCAAGTCGTTGGTAAATAAACTGGATGCTTCTGGGTAACGGAAGGCATAGGAAGTAGTTGGATCTTCCATAAACGCTTTATGGAATGGTTTCACCAAATCGTCTATGCATTCTGCTCCGTACTCATTACAAGCGTGGAATACAGAATCTCTTACTGGATCAGAGAAAGAATCATCCTCATTCCAAGAAGAAACATATTGGATGAAACTATCTCTTGGTTGCTCGTTTCCAAGTTTACACATGTGATGTGAGAAAGGAATGTGCATTTCAAGGTAACCAGGTATTAATGGAATCAATATACCCCAATCACTTTCAGATGATATTAAGTTGCCAAGCATGCGACATTCCTCATCTTTGATGATACCAGCAGTATACAAGTAAAGGAATGCAGGATATAGATTAACCATATCTGCATTGAACAATTTTCTATTGGCTGCTTTGCGAATCTCAGACAAGAGATAAGCCACCACATCCTTTCGTCTCGTTTCGTCATTAGCGATAAAGGAATTAATTTCCTCAACCGAACCAGGTATTGATATTTGCTCTTTTATGGCTGGTGTTAAAGAGCTAGAAGTTTTGCTGTTCGACAGAATCCGATCTATTATACTCAAGCGGAATTCATACGGCTTTGATACATAAAAAGTACGTTGTAAGAACAACTTCAGCCTGTCATTATTAATTTTGTCAAATTGGTCTGAGAACAATAGGGTTGCATCATGCTGGATTTTCTTATAGTAATTGGGAAACTCCTCTCGCATAATAACCATTTTACAAATAATAGGCTGATTGTCTCGTACGTAATATATATCTTCAAAAGATTCAAACTCGATTATCAAATTATTGCAAAGTTGTATCAACCGCCTTGGGTTCGTTGCATATTCACGAGCCATTATGCTGAGTGTTTCTCTTTGAAGCCCAAGTTCATACTTGCTGTTAAGATTCTCTGCAAATTCGAACATTTCATCAGAATGGAATGGTTTTATCCAAAGAGATACGTTGAAAAATTTACGAAGGAATTCGTCAGCTTGATTGCATTCTTCTGCACTTGATTTAGACTTATTGATGATATGTTTCTTTAGGGCATCCACATCAACAGGAATAACAAATATCAGGTGTTGTTGCTTACAGCCTAAAAAGTTTTTAATGTCTGTTAAAAGGCTATATGCCATATCGTTATGGCAACGGTCTATGTTGTCAATTACAATAACCAGTTTATCACTTTTATTCTCAACCCCTTTTATCCAGTTACATACTTTTCCTAAAGCCGAAGGTTTCTTACGACTGCCTTCTATTATCTCGTTGAAACACTCCTCAAACTGCTCAGGAGCAAACAAACGAGATTTTTGGACTGTAATTTTCAGGTCATCAGTGGAATTCTTCTTTAAGTTTAACACAATGGTAATCAATGCTGTTATTGTGGTGAGCCCAAATCCCAAATACTTTAATACATCTTTGTCACAAACTAAAATAAGACCAACTATGAATAGCACCAAAGCACAATACAACCAATAATGTGTATTGGTTTCGTGTTTTACCTCAGTGTCTTCATTGATATTATCATAAAAACGTTGCAACATCTCTGTTGGTTTTACTCCCAACTTCTTTTGAAGTTCATAAAGGAACATCCTACGGAATGAGTCACCTGCATATTTCCACGCATCGTATGTCACAAATCTATATTGTGAGTTAGGTCTTGCCTCAAGATAATTTTGTGCAGTTTTCAAGACGGAAGATTTACCACTTCCCCATTCGCCAAAGAGACCAATGGTAAATGGTTTTGAATTATCTGCTGACTCTATCGTTTTAACCAACATATTCGCATAGACAGATGTGTTAAGCAAGTCTGTACGCTCGCCTCCATTATTATTCAGAACAATTTCCTCATCAATTACAAATTTCATATTCTTTACACTATTGTGTTGTTATAATCTAATATTTACCATTCTAATCCTTTCAACTTTTCCATCAGTCTTCCTAGCTCCGAGTACGTATAATCCCTGCCACTCTCCAGTTTCTCATCCATTGAGCGATTAGCGTTGGCAACAGCCATTTCAAGACTGCCACCATTGCGCTCAAAGTAACCGTGAAGTCCTTTGGTCTTGATGAAGAACTCTATCGTCTTTCGATACTCGACACATTGGTTCAAGTCTTTGAGCAATGGCTCTTGCTCGTCGTATGGACGTGAGGTGTAGCGGAAATAGTAAAGGAAGAACAGTTCTGTGCAGCGGTGAGTTTCGAAGAACTCCACCTCGCAGTAAATGCCTTTCTTTGGTTTGTTAATGGGCTTGGCATACTTTGCCTTTAGCTTTTGGTATTGGGAACGCTCTGGATCCTTGTCCTTCGTGTCCATGTCGATGATGCAGAAGATATGGCTGTAACCCATTGCCACACCCTCTGCTATCTTGGCATCCAATTCCTTGATGTTGGTATGCTTCGGATAGTCTGGCTTAATGGTCAGACGCTTGAACACATCACATAGGGACTTGAAGTAGAAGAATTCCGTTGGCCCTTCACCCAAGATGAGTGCTGTCTGTCGTAGCTTTCCCATATCAGTCCTCCAGATTTATAAAGATACTACCCAGTTCTGGTTTGGCTCCCAATCTACCAATGCGGTATGAATTGTATAGCGATAGGTTCTTGTGTAAGCCGAAGGAGTCGCCACGAGCATATTCGGATGAAGCTGTCTCTTTGTTTTTCTCGACAAACCACACCACACCTCTGTTCTCGTTAATCATATCCTGCGACAGGAGGGTAGTCTCCTGACTCGTGATAACCAGCTGCGACTTGTCGGAGTTGAAGATGAAGACATTGAGATAGTAGTACAACAGGTCGTTGTGCAAATCCTCACCCAGTTCATCAAGATAGTACACGTGAGGACTCGTTATCAAGTCGTATAATGCATCAAGAATGCGGATGTACTTCTGAGTACCCTTTGACTGCCATCTGAGCGGAATATCAAAGTCGCCATTGTCGGAATGGTTCAAGAAAGTGATGGAATCTGTAGTAGGCTTCAACAGGACATCTTTCATCTCCTCTGGGATATTCTCCTTCTGGATACGTTCGCGGAAATCATTGGGCACAATGCGGTCTTCTACGATTGGACGATATTCCAGAATGTTCAAGTCTGCCTTCTGAAGCATCGTGTTATAGAACTTACGCTTCTTAGGATTGCTGTAAGCATCCTTCAAGATTTCAACAAGTCCCTTTTCTACATCACCATCTACATCGTGATAATTGGACATAATCCAAGCGTGAAGTGTGTTGAACGGAGCAATGTCTTCTTTCAAGGCAGCCTTCCGGCAAACGGACAGCACACTGTGGTTGTTCAAGGTGTTTTCGCGGATGCTTTCCTGCGTCTTGACTTGCAGTTTGAGACTCGCACCAAACTTGATGTCTGCCTGTACATTCTCGCCCACAAAACTGCGCTCGTAGAACAGAGACTTAGATTTTTTTGGGTAATAGTACAAGGCTTCACTCAGGATGTGCTTGTCGTTGAACTTGACATCGTAATCATATCGGGTGCCATCGGCATAGAATGATACGTGCATTTCCGTTGGTTCATTTTTGGTGAGCACAAATGGTATGCAACCGCCAATTTCGACTGTTGCATCAGACTTTGGCATGACCAACAGGCGGAACACCTCGTTCATGGCTATCAGCATATTCGACTTGCCCGAAGCGTTTGAACCATATAGGATGCCTAACTTGTACAAGAACACACCAACAGCCACTTCGGTGACAAGTTCTGAAGAAGGTCCCTTGGCCACGAAGCTTAATTCCTGCTTGTCGCGAATGGAAAGATAGTTCTTTACCCAAAAATCTCGTATCATATCACAATATTTTATCTATTATCGTAATTTTACTACAAAAATACAAATAATTTTAAAACAAATACCACATTTATCATTCGTTTTTGTAATTATGATTCGCTTTTTATGTATATTTAACTATTAAATAGGTGCCGAGATAGCAAATTGACACCAGTTTGTGCTCCGAAGTTGTTATCCGATAGCTTATTTTCCCTCTTGCACATCAGTAACACGACTGAATTGGTAGAAGTTCGCGATTCCCCTCTTGACGTATTCACACGCGCGTAATATAAAATATGGTATTATCATCGTCCTCAAACTTATACCCCAAAGCCAGTAGGTTGTCCAAAGTAAAACTGCGACAATCCGTCGCAGTTTAAAAACTCCATCGAAGGAAACATCCACATTAAGTCACCGCCCCAAAGACAATATGATATACGAGGTCATTGATCATCGCTATGACTTTGATCTAAATACTGGAATCTGGGGTGACTTTAGCATAAAGCTGGCTACCCACAAGTCAAAGAAACTTTATGCAGAACCCATACGGATGGTTACTTACCATAACTCAAAAAAACAGGCAATGACGTGGAGTTTATCACCAACAACTTTATGATCGGCGCTCTTGAGGTTACAAACCTATACCGCCAGGTGGGATATTGAGGTTTTCTTCAAGTGGATAAATCAGAATATTGTATTGAAGACCTTGTGGGGATATTCTGAGAATGCAGCACGTACTCACCTATGGGTTGCCATTATTGCGTATCTGATAATCGCCAAAATCAAAGCCGACTATAAAAGTCCGTATTCAATCACTGAAGTGGCTACGTTGATAAGAACCTCTGCACTCAAAAGAGTTGATTTGAGAGACCTCATCACCAAGGCAAAGGACTCAATCATTCAAAACAAAAATGTCAATGGAATCACTTTGTTTGATGACTTTTAATAACCGTGCGATTTTTTATCGCATCAGTACTAATTGGACCAATTAGATAATTGTCTTATACAGTCATTCGGCATCAGTGTTGACTTTGTCCTGTTCGGCATCCATGCTGCTATTATCTGCCATAGGAATAGAGTCTGCGGTGTATATTTTATTCTTATTCAGGTCTTTTACCAGTACAGTCTTCTGCATACATTTCTGAGCAATCATTTCTGCAACTTTCAACAATGACTCACTCGAAAGCCCATTGATTTCTATGGCTAAAGACCTTTCATTATACATTTCACCGTTATCACCAACATATCTTCCTTTAAAATAGTTTCCCACTCTATATGCACCAATGTATTCACCGCCTTTATCGTTGAGTTTGTTCATCACATTGTGGATTATGGAATCATTCTTGACTCTGTTTTTGAATGTGGTAATGACCTGGTTTATATTGTTAACTATTTTGTCCTTATCCAATTCAACCGCATTGACGTCAGTAGAAAAAACAACAATTCCACCACTATATTCTGCAATGCCATATTGATTACCATAAACCCCTTCGTCAAGAATGAAACTATTTTGATTTTCTCGACACTCCTGAATGAATCCCCCTCTTTGATAATGAGAACCGTTTGGCATAGTTTGTCTTTGTGGATGAAAATATTTCACTGCAGTCCAATTGGCATGATTAGTTTCTGAGATAATTTTTCTAATGCTTTCTGTAATAACCTGTTTTAATCTGTTATCTTGAATCATAAACTTCTTAATCTATTTGATAATTATATAAGTAGGTGTGCGGAATGGTTTTTCTAAATGATTGTATTGAGTAGTGATGCAGAATCATTATGTGACATAAAGGAGTGTAGTGGTTCCTCCTCGACTGTTGTCACTTGCTGATAATGTGCGGTAGGCGGTGCAAGGATTATATTGATAATTCTGCACACTTACTTACAATTGGGCCTAATGGGAATAAGGGCGTATGTTGACGTTCATAGGTATATACATGCCTTTTTCTTTGGAAAAATAATTTTTCTCCTTTGGGGCCTGAAGGTATGTTATTACCTTGTTCCTGATTTTGTTAGAGCGGCCTGTTCCCCTTGTTTTTCTATTTTAGGGTTTGACAATACATTCTATATAATTCTTCTGAAGTTTCCTTTATTCTGGATTCGCCAATCAATCCTGATACATACTTCTGGGGAATGGAACTAAAACCAAACTTGGCACCAAGGACAGCACATGCAACAGCAGCATTGGTATCGGCATCACCGCCAGCATTGACAACTTGCAGAAGTCCATCCTCGAAAGACATACAATGCCACAACGACCAGAGGGCAGCCGAGAGTGTCTTTAGGGTATAGCCCTGTTCAAAGCCTGTGAGTTCAAGACTCTCAATACCAGTAGAGTCGTTTGCAATTTCAATGAATGGACGAATGCGGTCATCGTATTTATCAGATATTTGTAGAATATTGTCTATGGAAAGCTCTTTCCCCTCATATATAAGTGAATGAATTATCTCACTGACAATCACACAGGAGCCGATACAACGAGGGTCTGGGTGGGTCAGTTTGCAGATATTCTCAGCATGTATAGAAACATTCCCTGGCATCAAACCAACAACAGATGTACGCATTATGCCTCCATTTGCAGCAGAACGCTTACGATAGAGAGCCCACACTATTTCGGCGGCTTTGATTGGGTCTTTTACATAGTCATTAAAGCACAAAACATTATAGGTGTGTCTGCCTATGCCTAACGGATTCCCTTCAAACCATGCCTTGAAATTATTTGCAATCTGATTGAGATTCACTTCTCCACCAGATGCTATCAAGGCATCAGCAATACACAACATCATATCTGTATCATCTGTCCACATGCCCTGTTGCCATCTGCTACGATGGTCATCCTGAATGATTTGTGAATAAGAGGAAAGCCCATTAGGATAATAGCGAAGTACCTCTTCCTTGGACATGAACTCACTGCCCAAGCCCAAGGCATCGCCTATTGCCTGACCGAATAACACTCCTGTAAACCTGTCTTTTTTATTCATACTGCAAATTTAATAAGAATTCTTTATATTCTGGATTGTCTTTATCGACAAGTAAACCACAATTCATGTCAATATTCTACGTCCATATATTGTTTTTATTTTTCTATCACTATTTATTAAAGGATGCTGACTCTCACGTTGCCATCAGCATCTTTTTGTACATTGAGGCTTACTTCGCCTTCTACCTCATGAAGCAAGTATTTGACATATGACACCAACTCTGGTATTTTCTTTTCCAAAAGCGAAGGTTCTGGCTCATTTGTACTTTGTTGTGGCTCTGGCTGAACCTGTGGGACTTCAGCGGTGTCGCTCCCTTCTTTTGAATGTTTGTTTTGTTTGAAGGCATTATACTCTTCTTCTGAGACTTCAGCAAAGTAACCTGGTTCAACAACAGCCTTATGAGACAATACGTCAGACACTTTTTCTTTTATAATATCAACATACAAATTTTTGATAACCGTTAGATACACAGTATCACCTTCCTTGAAGATAATCTTGCTGCTCAATACTACAATCTCTACACCTGTGTCCAAGTCTTGCAATAAAGCATAATAAAGTTTGAGCTTTCTGTTGACAAAAATATTTGTTATGACGAACCCAGCAACCGTTCCTTTGGGGTAGTTATAGTACGCCCAGTCACGATAACTTCGACAAGGGACAAAATCCTCGTCACCAACATATAGTTGGATTCCCTCAGGAATATCACCTTGGTTTTCAGGTGACAATACAGGATATGCCTTACCGCTTTTAGTCTTGAACCAGTTACGGTCGGTTGTCAGACCTGTAACTTCCTCATTATAGAATCTTGTCATGGAAAAAGGAATCTCACGCTCTTTATCAAGAATGATAGACTTGTCGGTAAGTTCTAAAGTAACCTCTTTGAAGTCAATCCCTTTCTGGAGTCGATAAAATCTGTATCTGTCATTTTCAATCTGGCCAAAGATGCAGAATCCTTTCTTGACAAATACGCCTGTTACGCTTGACGCGACTTTGTTGTGTTTATGCAACAGCCACCAATCGTCTGCTTTGCGATGTTTAACCATCCACATATCAACACCGTTTATCGATGTCAGTTTTACATCTTCATATATGTCGGGATAGGTCTTTCGATTTTCGTAACCGACAGACTTGATTTTCCAAATCAAGTTACCTGCTTCGGCGACAAGAAGAAATGCTTTTTCTTTTTCCTGCTCGAAATCAATTCTTGGTACCTCCTCTCTAGTAACTGTATTGCACGTAATAGTATAGTCGTAAACTGTGGTGAAAGTTCTGTAATGGAACTCATGTTCCTCTATTGAGATTTTCATGAATTCATCTGCTCCATGCATGGAGAAGGTCTCGCCTGTCTCATAATTCCAAAGTATACATGGATTATACACGGTATTCTTTCTGTTTTTTGAACGCAATTTGAGAACTACAGTCTTTGAGTATGTGCTACATTTAGCCCAGTCGCACGACACGTACTTGCAACTTTTAACGCCTGTTACTTTGTTTACCAGATATTTAAGTTTAAATGTTTGGTATTTCCCAAGCGATATCTGTATCTTCTCAGGTGGGCATTCTACCTCAAACAAGTCAGGAATGTTAGTGGCCTTTTCCATATTTATGTTTGTAATGTTTATTCAACCTTTATTTTTACTCAGCCAAGCAACCTCTTTGATACAGAAAGAGGCTTCGCCCATTAGTGTATGTATGGTAGGAGTCTTGCCGTTATCATCGAAAGATATGTTACCACCATATGTCGAACGGCAGAAGGTGATAATCTCTTCCTTCGTTTCGGCAACCGCAATAGCTTTACTGATATAACAATTGGTCATATTGTCGAGACAAGTACGCTCCAGAATATAGATACTCTTTCCAACAGATTCAATCATTTTCTTGTTGGTCATGGCTGCACGGATGAGTGCCTTGCGGTATATGAAGTGTGACAAGTCGAACACCATCGGCCTCTCCTCTGAAAGATTCTGTGGAATGCCTTCTTCCAAGAACCTGTCAACAATATAATCATTGATAAAGCCAGACTCCTTAATATCTCTACTTGCATCATGCTTGAATCTTGACAGCTCATCTTCAACAGCTCTTTTCTGTTGCTTCAAGCCCATAAGTAGACGCTGGTACTCTACATTGGTGATAAGCCCATGCTTCATCTGTGCCTTGTATTCAGCTCTCTTATCGTCCAACTGCTTTATTTCTTGATCAGCCTTGTCCTTGCGGAGAAAATATTCCTTGCGGAACTCTTCCAACTCGTTCTTTTGATTCAGTACGGCCAACTCATAATACTTATCTTCGAGAGAAATATACCTATTTGCCAAATCGTCGTACATTGTTTCCCGTACGTAGTCTTTTCCGACATTAATGATTGTCATATTCGTTAAGTTTAAAGTGAGAGACTTAGATAGTTGTAGTCCACTGAACTGAGAATCTACCAACTCAATGGACAGTTTTTCTGTTTTATGATGTTCTCTTAATCAAGTGTGAAAGCAGGAATGCCACAGGCAGTCATGCCATCATAGATGTGATTGCCGGATATGGCATATGCAGGGATTCCGCAAGCTGTCATACAACGACAGCTCTTTTATATATAACGACAGTAAAAGCAGGGATTCTACATGATGACATACCTCTATAAACAGAAATCATTCTACTGCCGAACATAATTCAAATGGTTTTGAGTTATTGATAATGATTTGGTATTGTTGTTATATTAAAAGGGCAGAACCAGAACTTTCATAAGGGGAGTAGAGCTCACATTCCTTCTCCAGTTACTGCCTTATACTTATGATTAAAGTTTCTTCAGCTCCTCCACGATTCTGTCGTAGTCTGCTCTCAACGAGCCGTTGTGACCAGCAATTATTACATTCTTAATGTATCCCCAGAAACCGTGATACGTATTCTCATCTCTTGGGGTAAAGGTACCAATCACCTCCTTCCTGGCATAATCAACCTGAATGGTTGAGTCTGGATAACCATGTTTGATGGCGTACTTGTTGTATGCTGCTACCATCTTTTCAATCTTCTTATTCATAACGAGTCTAATATAGGATTATTGCTTTTCAGAAAGGATATTCACCACCTCTTCGAGAGTATAGGCCTCAAACAGAACCTTTGCTTCATGGTATCGCTTGCTGATTTTCTGGAACGTACTCCACATCGGAAGGAAAGTATCAAAGCTGATGTCTTTCACATGACCGTCAGGATATACACATTGGCAGCGATTGGTGCCAGTAAGGGGATTGCCAGCAATGCGGAATGTGAGAGCTTCATTCTTTTTACGGTCTCTGGTAACATCAACCTTGCACTTATGCCACCACTCTATATACATTCCAAGGGTCGGATAGTGTGAACCTGGAGTCCCTTGAAATGTCATGCCATTATTGATACGGACAGGAGCAAAGAACATTCGGCTGTCGGTCAGAATCTGTTGTGCATTCTTATAGAAAAGGAAAGCATTGGCAAGGAATAGCTGCTCATCTTTGTTGGCTTTTGCTTCGGCCGTCAGGCCATTGTCAATGTATGGGTCCATATTCTCATTCTTTGGATAGCATACAAGTTCTCTATCGGTGAAGAGGACGATTGTCTCAGCTCGCTTGTCCTCAGCACGACGCTTATGTATAGCGTTGAGCATACTTTGTCTAATCCACCATATCGCATACGAAATGAATGTGAAACCACGTGTCTCATCAAACTTTCCAGCAGCCCGAATGATCCCGGTGATGCCAATGACGAGAAGTTCCTGGATACTGAGATATGGATTCTCATATCCCTTTGCAACAGAATATATATACCGAAGGTTTGTCTTAACCAACAATTCCTTGGCTCGCTCGGCTACACTACCACCTTTGCGGATTCGGCGAATCAATTCTATTTCCTCTTCGATGGTAAGCAAAGGTATCATATTTATATTTGAGAGGAAACCTTCAAATTCCTCACTTGAAAGACTTGCAATATGCTTCTGAAGTTCTATCTGCATCATGTATTAATAGCTTTTGAGGTTATACTTTATGTATAATATTGTAATATGTTTTCAATATGCCGAAGCGAAAGTGAGAAAATTATCAATTCTCATCCTCATCGAAGCCGAAGTCTTCGTTATCAATAGGCATATCTGGCCATATATCTTTAAGACCTTCGTATTCGTCGCCGTCATCTTCGAGTTCTCGTAGATTCTCAATGACGGTTAGAGGAGCACAAGAACGCTCCGCATAGTCAATCAACTCAGCTTTGTTGCAAGGAAATGGTGCATCCTCAATAGCTGTGATAAGGGAAAGTGTCCAAAACATATATAATAAAGTATTTAAGGATGAATATTAAGTTTATTTGTGAGTTTATCTCTCGTTTTTGATGTACAATATAATGTAGTGGTTGACCATTTGCAAGCTCGCATGCACATTTTAACTATTCTTTTCTGTTGTGACGCTTGAAGCCGTTGTGTCGATACCTTCAACGTCCTTGTCTGTGGGTTGACACTTCACGCCAATCATCTTCAGGTGGACCAATCTGCACCAAATAGCTCTCCTCGCGTGGGTTCTTCTGAAGGTACTTTGGGAGAAGGGGAAAGTGTCAATGATTGCACGGCTCTCATTAGGGTTATCCCTCAGAGCCACTAACAGCTTCATCTTCTCATCATAATCCATACCATACATTTCTTTAGTGAACGTCTTCGGTTGAGTCACTTGTTAATAACCTTAGAAATTAGACCGCTGCAGATACCTGCAATGATAGCAAATGGCAGAAGAATGAAAAAGCCTAATATACAAATGTTGTCTATAACACTATTCATTCTGCGTCTGATTTTTGGATTTCCAATTATCATAGTATTTCCTTTCTATTTGATTACTTGTTTTGTAAATAACACTCAATCAACTCTTTGGAGAGTTCTCCATTTGCAGTGAGTCGTCCGATATACGTAAGTACTCAGCATCCAAAACAGACTTTACTTTGCCATGAATGTCATTCATAAAACAGTGATAGTTGAAAGAGTTATTCATGTCTTTATTGTTTTTTTATCTGCTCGACAATATAATAGGTTGGTTGACCGTTAACAACCCATCGTCACTCTAGCATTGGATAACCAACATCAAATCTCCTGCTGATGTCGAAATAAATGCGTTCTACACCGTAATTGTTCGGCTTGAACTCTAAACAGTCAATACCGTTCCTAACACTCTGTCTTGCCACTTCGAGAAGATTGTAAGGAAATACTCTACTGATGTATTCATACTCTTGGCCTACATCGATAACGCATAGAGCTGTTTCTTCGCTTATGCCATCGCCAGTGCTGTCAATAGCTTCCAGAATCTTGCGCTCCTGCAAGGTGTCAATACAATAGTTGTCATCAAAGATGGAGTCAATCTCGTCCATGCTATCGTCAAGGATATCATCAATAACCTCAAAGGCTTCATCACCCTTGGTGTCCCATACGTCATTTGGCATATTGTTCCTGTCATAGCATGGGAGGTCTACTTCGAAGTCACAGATACCCTTGTCGCTGTCACGCCAATAGTCCATACTCATCTCATCCGGGAACTCCCCCTTTGCATAGTCTTCGGTGAACGTATATCCATAGAGATATTCGCGCATGGCATCAACCGACAGATTATCAGGTGATGTGGTCAGTACATCATTCACGGATTCGTCATATCTGCCCTCGTATTCAGAGTAGTCGACTTTCTTAATCATTTTTGGTATATCCATATCTTTAATCATTTGGTTTTTGTTTTCAATATATATAATGCGCCTTAATTTAGCAAACCCACGTGCAGTTTTTCCCCTTTTTTTATTATTTGGGGTGGAGATATTGATTGTAATATACATTTCTCATAATGCTGAGACGAATAGTTTTTTTGAAAATAAAATTGTTAAAAACGTTGTCACCCCGAAATATAATAAAGTGGTTGATTGACAGCAAACCATTGTGACTTTTTTAACAATAATTTTGAAATTACACACAGTCAGAAACAAAAGAGTAGGAGGTAAACACCAGTGATTAGTGTTTACCTCCTACTCGATAGTACGCTCGGCATGAGCATTGTCTAACGGGTGCAAGTCCCGAGTGAGCCCTA
>SAMEA3663208__coassemble_397_pt1 | contig 13448 bp, 8 predicted proteins | sample SAMEA3663208__metabat2_high_PE_004 | metagenome-assembled genome bin SAMEA3663208 (sample SAMEA3663208) | pig gut metagenome | biome: pig gut; feature: pig-associated habitat; material: faeces | place: China | collected 2013
ATTTCCTTGCAAAGGAGATGCAAAAAGCACCGCCAGAACCAAGTCTTTTCGATTAGGGGGGCTTACTTTTGAAAAAATAACCCCCGAAGTACAATTTTACGGGACTTCGGGGAGGAATTTTATGCTCTTGGGAGTTTTACCGGACAGCAATAATTCTGAATGTCCAAAGCAAAAAGCGATTATTTGTTTACCCGAAGTGCGGAAAGCCTCATTTGGTCAAGAATGTGTATTGTGTCAGCGGGGGGGGTGCCAATAATTACATTTCTACCGGCAAGGTTGAGGGCATTAACAACAAAAAAAGTGATGAAGCGAAATGCATATGGATTTAGGGACGAAATGTATTTTATCTAAGACTCTACGCACTGCATGACTGCCGTATTACTCGAAATGTCAGATGAACCGAATATAGTCTGCGAACATCTGTATGTCAACCGTGAATGTACGGCTCTTAATGTATCTGATATCTATCTCTATCTGTCGCCTGATATCTACGGCGGAGGGGGCTGTGTGGGCATAGACCTTTGATGGGGATATGAGGCCAGGCTTCGACTGGAGGAGGATGACGGTGTCGGGATAATGTGATTTCAGGGACGTGAGCTCGTCGTGCAGGTAGAGATATGTGCCCGTGAGGCTTATGTCGCCACGTACGACATTCACGAGAAGGGGCATCTTTGTGAGAATGTGCCTCACACGCTCGATGAATGTGTCCTTTGGCTCTTCTGTCGTGGCGGAGGGGCACGGGCAGAGCAGGTATGAGCTGAACGGCCTGCCGCCACGACCATTGTACATTACTTGATTGAGCGGCCTTTTATGGTGCACAAGACACATCCATAATGTGAAGAGTATGGCGGCAGGGGCTGACATAACTAGAAATAACATCGCAAGGATGACATCTACTATGCGTTTTATGAACAGCTTGCTGTATGTATAGTTGTCGTGGTTGTATAACATTTCTTCTTGTTTGGGGGTGTTTAGGGGAGTTGTAGAGGGAAATAAAACACACGTGGGAAACAATCTTTTGGTCAGTGGGGCAATATTCCCTTAAGGATAGCAAGTGCCTCGCCTACTGTCCCGACGCTTGAGATGACGATGCGCGGAGAGCCATTGACTGATTTAAACTGGCAGCGGTGTGGATTTTCTGTCGCATAGGATATGAGACTGGCGAAAGCCTTGGTGCGGTAATAAGGGCTGTTCTGGTCAGCGAGGAGATGAAGCTGCATCCGCCCCTGCTTAAGGACAATCTTCTCACACCCCAATCTACGTCCATACCTGCGCAGCATGACAACTGACATCAGCTCCTCGCCCTCATTAGGCACTGGCCCGAAACGGTCGACAAGACGCTGGCGGTAGCTCGCGAGATCCTCGTCTGTCTCAATCCTGTCAAGCTCACGGTACAGGAGCATGCGCTCTGCAGCCCCTGGGACATAAAGGTCAGGGAAATACATCTCGAGATCGCTCTCCACAGCACAATCATCGACGAATATGACAGCAGAGGCTGCATCTCCGTGGAGAGAGGACTGGCTGGCAGCGAGTGCCTCCTCCTCGTCTATCTGCTCTTGCTGCAGAGCCTGGAACTCCTCGTTACGCAGCTCTGTGACGGCCTGCCGCAGAATCTTCTGGTATGTCTCATATCCAAGGTCCTCCATGAATCCGCTCTGCTCTGCTCCGAGGAGATTGCCAGCTCCGCGGAGGTCAAGGTCCTGCATGGCGATGGAGAACCCCGAGCCGAGGTCGGAGAATGTCTCAAGAGCCTCAAGGCGGCGTCGTGTATCAGCAGGGAGAAGCTGTAGGGGAGGGGAGAGGAGATAGCAGAAAGCCTTGCGACTTCCACGTCCTACCCTTCCACGCATCTGGTGGAGGTCTGAGAGGCCGAACCTGTGGGCATCATTTATTATGATGGTATTGGCATTTGGTATGTCTATGCCGTTCTCGACAATCGTTGTAGACAGGAGAACATCATAGTCGTAATTCATGAAGCCTACGACAATCTTCTCAAGTTCAGCAGGTGACATCTGGCCGTGGCCTACAGCGATGCGGCAGTCAGGGATTGAGCGCAGGATGAGGTCGCGTATCTCATGGAGGTTTGATATCCTCGGGCTGACAAAGAATACCTGTCCGTCGCGCGACATCTCAAACTCTATCGCCTCGCGTATGATGTCTGTACCATATGTGCCCAACTCTGTCTGTATGGGGTGACGGTTGGGGGGCGGTGTACGCATGATGCTCATATCGCGCGCACCCATGAGTGAGAACTGAAGTGTGCGTGGGATAGGTGTTGCAGACATGGTGAGAGTGTCAATGTTTGTCTTCAGCTGCTTGATTTTCTCCTTTGTCGACACGCCGAACTTTTGTTCCTCGTCGATTATGAGGAGCCCGATATCGTGCCAGCGGACATTCTTTCCGATAATCTTGTGTGTTCCGATAAGTATGTCTATCTTCCCATCATTTAAATCGGCGAGGACAGCCGCTGTCTGTTTTGCTGTGCGTGCCCTCGAAAGATAGTCGACACGCACAGGGAGATGCTCCATCCTCCTTGTAAAGCTTTTGTAATGCTGGAAGGCAAGGACTGTGGTTGGGACAAGGACCGCCACCTGTTTAGAGTCGCATACAGCCTTGAAGGCAGCGCGTATGGCAACCTCGGTCTTGCCAAAGCCGACATCACCACAGACAAGTCTGTCCATCGGGCGTGATGACTCCATATCACGTTTTACCTCCTGAGTGGCGCGCAGCTGGTCTGGGGTATCTTCGTATATGAACGACGCCTCAAGTTCATTCTGCAGATATGAGTCGGGAGAGAAACTGTAGCCTTTCTCGTGTCTCCGTTTGGCATAGAGCCTGATGAGGTCGCGTGCGATATCCTTGATCTTCTTCTTCGTGCGCTCCTTAAGGCGTTCCCATGCCCCTGTACCGAGATGCGACAGACGTGGCGGCTCGCCTGTAGTGGAGCTGCGGTATTTGCTTATCTTGTAGAGAGAATGGATGGATACATCTACCTTGTCATTGTTCTGGTATACGATGCGTATGACCTCCTGATAGCTGTTGCCGACAGGTATGCGGACAAGTCCTGCGAATTTCCCTATGCCGTAGTCCATATGTACAATATAATCTCCCGGCTCCATCTCCTGCAGCTCTTTCATGGTCAGTGCCATCTTACCTTGACGTGCCTTGTCTGATTTCAGCGTGTATTTATGGTAGCGGTCGAAAATCTGGTGGTCGGTAAAGAAACAAGCTTTCTCTCCGTTATCAACGAATCCCTCATGAAGAGTTGAGCTTACGGGGGTGAGACTAATTCCCGAAGTGTCATCAGCATTATATTCCTCGGCACTGACAATATCCTGCAGGCGCTCTATCTGTTTAGAGCTGTCTGAGAGAATGTGCACAGTGTAGCCGCAGTCAATATACTGTCTAAACGAGTCGACAAGTATCTTGAAGTTCTTATGGTAGAGTGGTTGGGAGGAGAATGAGAAATCGGCGAAAGCGTCATAGCCCTCATCGACAGAAGGACGCTGCTGGCCATATTCCATATGTCTCATTCTCGACATCTCGGAGAGTATGACACTCTTTCTGACAAATTGTGACTCACGCCTCATGCACTGCTCTATATGCTTTCGCTCAACTTCTGTCGCTCCGGCCATAATGTCGGTAAGAGCCTGACGGGAGAATCCCTCCTCGTAAATCTTCCCTATGCTGTCTGTAACGAACGTCATGTCCTTCACTACTACGAGGGTCCCATCGGTGAAGAATGATGTCAGGGGCCTCTTATCCTCGACACTGTCAGACATCCGTGGGACAATAACTATATTCTGACGACGCTCTGTCGACAGCTGGCTCTCAACCTCAAATGTGCGTATGCTGTCTATCTCATCCCCAAAGAAGTCAACACGGTAAGGCTGTTCTGCCGAGAAGGAGAATATGTCAAGTATACTGCCACGGACAGCAAACTGGCCAGGCTCGTAGACATAGTCGACCCGCTGGAAATTGTTGTCGAGCAGATTCCTCTCTATGTCTGTCATGCTTATCTCCTGTCCGCAGGATAATGACATTTGGCAGGAGAGAATCCTGCTCTGTGATACTACAAGCTCAGAGAGACCTTCAGGCGATGTCACGATGAGATGGGGCATGTTTGTGCTCAGTGCTGTCGTTGTCTCTGTGCGCAGAATCTCGTTTGCTGTGTCACGCTGTCCGTATTTGGCAGCTCTGCGGAATGAGGATGGGAAGAACAGCGCTGTGCCTTCCTCTGTCAGCTGGCACAAGTCGTTATATAGATACCCAGCCTCCTCCTGATCGTTCTGTATGAGCAGGATATTCTTCCTATGCCTCTCAAATAGAGCAGCTATTACAACAGCAAGGGATGAACCTGCCAGACCGTATGCAAAAATACTGTGGATACGTTCGTCCCTCGTCATGTTATCGAGAGATATAATGCTCTTGTCTTTTGTGTATCGGGTTGTTATATCTTTTCCTTTCATTCTTTTTACCCCCTCCCTTAATCCTTTAATCCAGATGTTATGTCTATGTCGTTAATATCTATACTTCTCTTATCCTCACCTGACAATATGTGATATCCACAATGGCATACAAGAAGAAAATTTGATGGCACTCAGGGAGACACACATCATCCACGTACGCCTTAATCACTCGTGATGATATGGTTCACCTTTTATAATAGTACAGGCGCGATAAAGCTGCTCGGTGAATATGAGACGTATCATCTGATGTGAGAATGTCATTCTCGACATGGAAATCATATCGTCCGAACGTCTGTATACAGACTCGGCAAAACCGTATGGCCCCCCGATGACAAAGACAAGGCGCCTGGTTGTCTGCTGCTTGCGCTCTAACCATGAGGCGAACTCAATAGAACGGTATTCCTTGCCACGCTCATCAAGCAGGACAACGGTGTCTGATGGCTGGAGCGTGCGGAGTATCATCTCGCCCTCCCGCTCTTTCTGTTGTGACTCTGATAACGACTTTGTGCCTTTAAGCTCAGCGATGGTCTGAATCTCAAAAGGCACATAATGCGAGATGCGTTGGTAGTAGTCTGTTATTGCAGAAGTAAAATTGCGGTTTGCTGTTTTCCCTACCTGTAAAAGAAGTACTTTCATACCACAAAATTAATAAAATATAGCCAAATAGAATATTTTTACTACAAAAAAATTTGTTTTAATGGATAGAAATGTTTAATTTTGTGCAATATTATAAGTATCAAACCATAAAACACAATTAATATCATGGCAAATAATAACGAACTAATCGCACAGTGTCGCGCTAAGGCTGAAGAGTGGTTGTCACCCTCTTTCGATGAAGAGACACGTAGCCAGGTGAAAGCAATGCTTGACAATCCTGACCCCACTGACTTGATAGAGGCTTTCTACCAATCACTTGAGTTCGGAACAGGTGGATTGCGTGGAATAATGGGCGTCGGAACCAATAGGATGAACAAATATATTGTAGGTATGGCTACACAGGGCTTTGCAAACTATGTGAAGAAGGCATTCCCTGGGCGCACCGATCTCGCTGCAGTCGTAGGGCATGACTGCCGTAACCATGGAAGAGAGTATGCAGAGACTGTTGCAGCTATCTTCTCTGCCAATGGTATTAAGGCATACCTATTTGAGAGTCTTCGTCCTACTCCCGAGATATCATTCGCCATAAGACAACTCGGTGCTCAGTGTGGTGTGAATGTAACAGCAAGCCATAATCCAAAAGAATATAATGGATACAAAGCATATTGGGACGATGGAGCTCAGGTGCTCTCACCTCATGATACAGGGATAATCGACGAGGTGAAGAAAGTCAGAATAGAGGATGTCAAGTTTGAGCCCAATCCTGACCTCATCCAGATAATCGGCGGAGAGATGGATTATGACTATATGATGGCAGTAAAGGAAGGTATGGTCGACCAGGATGTTATCCTACGCCAAAAAGACCTCAATATCGTCTACTCGGCCATGCACGGCACAGGACGCGTCCTGGTGCCATTATGCCTCCGCTCGTGGGGATTCCAGAACATTAATGTCGTACCAGAACAGATGGTGATTGACGGCAATTTCCCTACAGTTGTCTCGCCTAACCCTGAGAACGCAGAGGCAATGACGCTCGGCATGAAATTAGGCACAAAACTAAATGCTGACCTCGTAGTGGCGACAGACCCTGACGCTGACCGTCTCGCCATCGTCTGCCGCAATGACAAGGGAGACTGGCAGATTCTTAATGGCAACCAGACTGCGATGATGTTCTACTGGTATACAATAAAGAACAAGAAGGCTCTCGGACAACTTAACCCGACAGACTTCATGGTAAAGACCATCGTGACATCAGAGCTCATAGCGAAGATAGCCAAGAAGAACGGCGTTGAGATATTCGACGAATATACAGGATTCAAGTGGATCGCCTACCGCATACGTGAGCTAGAGGGGAAACGCAAGTATATCGGAGGTGGAGAGGAGTCATTCGGTTATCTGCCTTACGACAAGGTGCGTGATAAGGACGCTCCAGCAAGCATCTGCCTCATCTGTGAGATAGCAGCATGGGCAAAAAATCAGGGAAAGACACTCTTTGACCTTCTTATGGATATATACTCAGAGTACGGATTCCAGAAAGAGACAACCATTAATGTCGTCAAGCCAGGAAAATCAGGCGCTGATGAGATAAGACAGATGATGGAAAATTTCCGGACAAATCCTCCTAAGCAGATAGCTGGCAGCCCAGTAGTTGTAATGAAAGATTACAAGACTCTCAAGATGACCGAGAATGGAGTGGAGAAAGACTTCCTGATGCCAGCCACATCCAATGTCCTGCAGTGGTTCACAGAGGATGGACTGAAGATAAGTGTCCGTCCGTCTGGAACAGAGCCAAAGATAAAATTCTACTGTGAGGTGCCTGCTCCATTCTCAGGTGCTGCCGACTTTGACGCTGCTAATGCCGCTGCAGAAGAGAAAGTGAAGCAGATAAAGCAAGATTTGGGACTGTAAATAATAATTCATTTCAGGACACATCACATACAAGACACTCCGCCACGCTCATAGTCATGAGAGGTATATCTTTGACCGTGTGGCTAACTTCTCCTGTAAGGACACACACTATCCTACAGAGATGTGATTATGTCGACATAACATAAAATTTAAGGAGAAACTCAGACCAAAGGTGGTCTTGGAGTTTCTCCTTTTTCCTGTTATTTAAACCAACAATATTAAATGCTCTGACTCAGCAAATAGAGCCTGTCTCTCCTGCTATGTATATGCAGAACTGTTTTGGGGTATAATGGCCATTGACAGCGTTATAAACTCCATGGATATCGTTAGTGTCGGACTTTGTATTCATCACCCTTCTATGTGTCTTCTGGTTAGCAGAACGACATTCTCCACATGTGGAGTATGAGGGAACATGTCAACCGGCTGTACCTTATCCACCCTATAATCCTTGTCTAGAAGTTGCAGATCACGGGCTTGGGTGGCAGGATTGCAGCTGACATAGACTATTCTGGCTGGTGACGCTCCGAGAATAACATTGATGACATCAGGATGCATACCGGCACGTGGGGGGTCTGTTATTATAATGTCAGGACGACCGTGTTCTGCAATGAACGTCTCTGTCAGGATGTCTTTCATATCACCCGCAAAAAATGAGGTGTTCTCTATCTTATTGATAACTGAGTTGATTCTCGCATCCTCTATGGCCTCTGGGATATACTCAATGCCAATGACCCTCTTAGCTTGATTAGCCACGAAATTGGCTATCGTTCCCGTTCCGGTGTACAGGTCATACACAGTCTCGTTGCCTGATAGATTTGCGAAATCACGAGCTACACAATACAAATGATACGCCTGATCTGTATTAGTCTGGTAGAATGATTTAGGACCCACCTTGAACCGAAGCCCTTCCATAACCTCGAAAATATGGTCATTCCCACGAAATACGTTAACCTCAAGGTCACTGAAAGTATCATTACGTTTCGGGTTATATACCCATAGTAGAGATGTTATCTCAGGGAATGCCTCTGATATATGCTCCATCAAAGCCATCGCAGTATCATAGTCGAAATGTTTTTTCCTCACCGCCTCTTCTGTGATTTCAGATACAGGGATACTCGTCTCTGGGCCAAACTGTATCAGGAACATCCACTCGCTAGTATTCGAGTTTCTCAGCATCATGTCACGTAACAGGCCATGCTGTTCCATTATGTTAAAAAACGTGATGTTGTTGGCCTTTGCGTAGTCACGCACACAATTCCTAATCCTGTTGTGAAGATCATCCATAAGCCAGCATTTCTCAATTGGAAGAATCTTGTCGAAGGCTCCTGATATATGAAATCCGATTGCATTCATGTCGTCATATACAGTACTAGATGATATCTCCTCACGCGTCAGCCACCTTTTATCAGAGCAGCCGAACTCCAGCTTGTTGCGGTATTCCTTTGTCTTCACGCTTCCGAGTATAGGAGAGCATTCTGGCAGCTCGACATGTCCTATCCTCCTCAATTGCTGCATAACCTGTTCCTGCTTGGCCTTTATTTGTTCCTCGTATGGAAGCTGCTGCCATTTACAGCCGCCGCAAAGCCCAAAGTGCTGGCACATAGGCTCAACACGATTAGCGCTGTATTTATGGAAGCGGATAACCTCAGCCTCACAATATGAATGTTTCTTCTTGCGTATTTGTACGTCAACAACATCCCCGGGCACACAAAATGGAACGAACACTACCATGTCGTTCCATTTGAAAAGGCTCTTGCCTTCGGCCGCAACAGACTCTATTGTAACGTTCTCAACTATAGGGAGCTCTTTCTTTTTCCTGCCCATAATATAATGAAAAGTTGTTGGTAAAGGTTAAATTATGAAAATGTCCAATTTGGTTACAAAGTTAACAAATTTCCATGATATGCCCAAATTATCTGAATAAAATTATGTGAATGCCAAAAATACTATAAAAAAATATAGATAATGTTTTGCATTATGGCAGATTATTTATAACTTTGTATTCTAAACATGAAGTCTTAACTATAAATAACCCATAACTATTTATAAAAATCAATGAGCGAAAAAAGAGTTTATACCTTCGGCAATGGAAAAGCTGAAGGAAATGCGCAAATGCGTGAACAATTAGGAGGTAAAGGTGCTAACCTCGCTGAGATGAACCTTATCGGAGTGCCTGTTCCTCCAGGCTTTACAATCACCACAGATACATGTAATGAGTACTACCGTGTAGGGCAAGACCGCATTGTTGAGCTTCTTAAGGATGAGGTTAATGCAGCTGTCAACCATGTTGAGGAACTCATGAATTCCAAGTTTGGTGATGTCGAGAACCCTCTTCTCGTCTCTGTACGCTCTGGAGCACGTGCTTCAATGCCTGGTATGATGGATACAATCCTAAATCTCGGACTTAATGACGCAGTGGCAGAAGGAATGGTACGTAAGACAGGTAACCCACATTTCGTCTACGACTCATATCGCCGTTTCGTGCAGATGTATGGCGATGTCGTTCTGGGCATGAAACCCGTCAACAAGGAAGATATTGATCCATTTGAGGCCATCATTGAGGAAGTAAAGAAGGAGCAGGGTGTGGAGCTTGACAAAGACCTCTCTGTTGAGTCTCTCAAACGCTTAGTTGTTCTCTTCAAGAAAGCTATCAAGGAACAGACAGGAAGCGACTTCCCAGAAGATCCTATCGTTCAGCTTTGGGGAGCCATATGCGCTGTGTTCCGCAGCTGGATGAACGAGCGTGCTATCCTTTATCGTAAAATGGAAGGTATACCAGACGAGTGGGGTACAGCCGTATCAGTGATGGCCATGGTATTCGGTAATATGGGCGATACATCGGCGACAGGTGTTTGCTTCTCACGTGACGCAGGAAACGGAGAGAATCTCTTCAATGGAGAGTATCTCATTAACGCACAAGGTGAGGATGTCGTTGCTGGTATCCGCACGCCACAGCAGATAACTAAGATAGGTTCACAGAGATGGGCTAAGCGTGCAGGAATATCAGAGGAAGAGCGTGTCGCAAAATATCCTTCAATGGAAGAGGCAATGCCTGAGCTATATAAGGAGCTCGACGCGCTTCAAGATAAGCTCGAGCACCATTATCATGACATGCAGGACATGGAGTTCACTGTCCAGGAAGGCAAACTCTGGTTCCTACAGACACGTAACGGTAAGCGTACAGGTACAGCTATGGTAAAGATTGCCATGGATCTTGTAAAGGAAGGACTCATCGACGAGAAGACAGCAATATGCCGCTGCGAGCCACAGAAACTCGACGAGCTCCTCCATCCTGTATTCGACAAGCTCGCTCTCTCCAAAGCCAAGGTCATCACACAAGGACTGCCAGCCTCTCCTGGAGCAGCTTGCGGACAGATTGTATTCCATGCTGACGACGCACAAGAGTGGGCAGCTAACGGACACAAGGTGATAATGGTACGTATAGAGACATCGCCAGAGGACCTTGCTGGTATGGCAAGCGCTGAGGGCATTCTCACAGCCCGCGGAGGTATGACATCGCACGCTGCCGTTGTCGCTCGTGGAATGGGCAAATGCTGTGTCTCTGGTGCTGGAGCCATCAATGTCGACTATAAGGCAAAGACAGTAGAGATTGACGGTACTGTTTACAAAGAGGGCGACTATATATCTCTGAACGGCTCGACAGGACAGGTATATGCTGGCGAGGTTCCAACTAAGGCTGCTGAGCTCTCAGGAGACTTCAAGGAGTTGATGGATCTTTGTGACAAATATACAAAGATGGAGATTCGCACAAATGCCGACACTCCACATGATGCACAGGTGGCACGAGAGTTTGGCGCTAAGGGTATTGGTCTGACCCGTACAGAGCACATGTTCTTTGACGACCAGAAGATTGTCGCCATGCGTGAGATGATTCTTGCTGATACTGTTGAGGGACGCGAGAAAGCACTTTCAAAACTTCTTCCATACCAGAAGGCCGACTTCTATGGTATCCTGAAAGCAATGGATGGACTACCCGTGAATATCCGACTTCTTGATCCTCCTCTCCATGAGTTCGTTCCACACGATACAAATGGCCAGGAGACTATGGCAAGGGAGATGGGTGTCAGCATCGATGAGATAAAGCGTCGTGTCAACTCCCTCGCTGAGAATAACCCAATGCTCGGACATCGTGGATGCCGTCTTGGAATAACATTCCCCGAGATAACAGCCATGCAGACACGCGCAATACTTAGCGCAGCGTGCCAGCTCAAGAAAGAGGGTTGCAACCCTAAGCCAGAGATAATGGTACCTCTGATAGGTATCCTCTATGAGCTTAAGCAGCAGAAGGATATCATAAAGAAGACAGCTGCCGAGGTGTTCGCTGAGGAAGGTGTTGAGATAGAGTTTGAGATAGGTACAATGATCGAGATACCTCGTGCCGCCCTCACCGCCGATCGTATTGCCACCGAGGCCGAGTACTTCTCGTTCGGAACCAACGACCTCACACAGATGACTTTCGGTTATTCTCGTGATGATATCGCCAGCTTCTTGCCAGCATACCTGGAGAAGAAGATTCTCAAGGTAGACCCATTCCAGGTTCTCGACCAGAACGGTGTAGGCCAGCTGATAAAGATGGCTGTTGAGAACGGACGCAAGGTTCGCCCAGGCATGCGCACTGGTATCTGTGGAGAGCACGGCGGTGAGCCATCTTCCGTAAAGTTCTGCGCGAAGGTTGGTATGAACTACGCTTCTTGCTCACCATTCCGTGTGCCGATAGCCAGATTGGCAGCCGCGCAGGCTGCTGTAGAGGAATAATCCTTAGATGCTGATAATTAGTGAAAACGAGGTGGGTACTTGGCTAACAAGTACTTGCCTCGTTTCTTTTTATATTTATGAGAAGGATTAAATAATTTTAACGGCTGCAAAAAGAAATATTTGCAAAAAAGTCCTATATTTGAACTTGGAAAGAAATAGTAATTATTATGCATATCAATGAAGTAGAAGGAATCTTACGGGATTCCGTAAGCGGTCAAGAAAACCGGTACGAGATTAAAAGGTATTGTGACCACATTTGTTGCGAGTCTGATTTTGTATTGTTGCGTGACGGATTGGAATATGCTTATCTGAAGTTTGATGCAGCAGGTCAGATGAGTAGAAAGGCAATGGGCATCCATGAAGAAAAGATGGGGACTGCTTCCTTTTATGTTGTACTCAGAGACACTGGTGCGTTTATTCCCACCAGCTTATCATGCAAGGTTTATCCGAGAAACAACATGAAGTCCGTCTTTGAATGTGATACAGATTGCCTGTTGGAAAAAATAGAGGGATATCACTCAACCTTAAGCATACCCATGACAATAGAAGATGTAGCTGACTTTTTCGAGAAAACCTATTCGTCGCTGATTAGGGGAAGGATGCAGACATTTATGTCAAGGGTAAGAGAAGAAAAGAAACTTTCAGATGTCATTGAGGATCATGGGACCTATTTCATGCTCACTCCTCAATACGAACGCCTGTTCTTCTGCTCGTTATTAGGTAGCACTTCAGGAACACCGAAGAGGTTATGTCGCTATACCAGCCTTGCTTCTTTGTTCCGTACATTGTCTGAGAAACAGCAGAGCATGTGCAGTACGGTATGCATGAACGACAAGACTGAAAACGATTATGCTCAAAAGTTTATCAGCGAAGCCATGCCTCAGTCAAATGTTATTAGCAGACTTCAGGCCAGAACATCATCTTCAAATGCTGATACATTCAGTTTTATTCTTTCTGGAAGCAGGATGAGCAAGAAAGATGACCTTAACATGTGGCGGCTATATGGAGATGATTCTAAAGGTGTTTGCCTATGGTATAAGGTTGACGATGAACTGCCCGATCATTTCTTCCTCGCCAAGGTCAGTTATGCCAAGAATGGAACTCATGCCGAACTGTCCTATCTCTCAAGCAAGATGGGTAAGGGTGTTTGTGGAAGGAATTTTGAAATTCGCAACCTAAATAGTTGGTTGCACTTCTTTAAGCCTTCAGAATATGCGGTGGAAGAAGAAGTGCGGCTGCTCTACGAGATGAATGACGGAAGCCTGTTTGACGCGACAAATGGCAAATGGATTTATGATACGTCAAATGGGATTATTGCCCCTATAGTCAGATTTCCTATTATAAAGGCAGATTGTAGATTCCCACTAGTGCTTGAACGGATTGTACTTGGTCCCAATCTTAAAGAACGTAGCATTAACAAAGAACAACTGCTTCTCATGTTTAAATATGGGCAGATACATGTAACTGATAACTTTGAAATTATTTATTCTGACATCAATAGTTACAGATAAGTATCGTCTAGCCGCCGCGCAGGCTGCCGTCGAAGAATAAGTCAATCTGACATACTAAGTAAGGGGACCTATCCGTTTGGGCAGGTCCCTTTATTTGTAGTACGCTCGGCATGAGCATTGTCTAACGGGTGAAAGTCCCGAGTGAGCCCTAATAGCGGGAATCGCATAGCCCAAGGCAAGGGTGTCC
>SAMEA3663208__coassemble_402_pt1 | contig 13377 bp, 9 predicted proteins | sample SAMEA3663208__metabat2_high_PE_004 | metagenome-assembled genome bin SAMEA3663208 (sample SAMEA3663208) | pig gut metagenome | biome: pig gut; feature: pig-associated habitat; material: faeces | place: China | collected 2013
CAAAGGTACGCACTTTTTCTGAACCACGCAAGAGTTTTTACGAAAAAGTTTCAAAAAAAGTGCATATTTTTGATTTACTTGATTTAAATTAAGACTATATTTTATATAATATAGTACGCATGCGACAGCATTTCATCATATTCAAAAAGATTGATGTAAAGAGGCGCTTAGTTGAGCCAGCGATTGGGGACGAGCGATGCAAGCACGCTTGTACGCAGCATTATGTTCTTCTACTCAACACTGCATGCCGACTGGACTCTCCTGAGCATGAAGATGGGCAGACGTGGGGTCAGACATAATCGTCTGTCGCATAGTGTAGGCCCAATCATCTACATCTCGATAATATTGAGCATCTTGAATGTGGCGTTTATCGCAGCCTGTGTCTGGTCGGCATCGAGGGCTCTTGTCCTGAATATTTTCTCTCCATCGCGCCATGTGATGACAGTCTGTACCAGAGCGTCGGTACGTCCGCCTGGTGGTATGGTGACGGCATAGTTGAGGAGGTCGGGCAATGTGCGTCCGAGTTTGTCACGGTATATTCTCCTCAGAGCCTTCACGAATGCGTCGTACTGTCCGTCGCCTGTTGCGTCGCCGGTATATTCTTTTCCGTCAATAGACACCTTTATCGATGCGATGGGCTTTATCCCGTATGCAAGGCTTACCATGTAACCGAGGAGTCTGACCCTTTCTTCCTCCTCTGGTGATGAGTGTTTCAGCACGTCAGAGACAATGAATGGGAGGTCGTCCTGTGTGACGATAGCTTTCCTGTCGCCGAGCTCAGTGATGCGTTGTGTGATTTTCCTCACCTGCTCAGGGGTCAGCTCGAGTCCGAGTTCCTGGAGGTTCATCTCGATGTTGGCTTTCCCTGAGCTTTTCCCGAGAGCGTACTCGCGCTTACGTCCGAAGCGTTCTGGTGTAAGCTCATTACAATAGAGTTTGTCCTTGTTATCTCCATCGGCATGAACTCCGGCCACTTGTGTGAATACGTTCTCGCCCACGATTGGCTGGTTGGGTGCTATGGATATTCCGGAATAGGACTCAACGACCTTGCTGACATCATTCAGTTTGTTCTCGTTGATATTGGTGTGTGCATTGAAGTGGTCTTTGAGTATGACGTGAACGGAGCTGAGGGGTGCGTTTCCGCATCTCTCTCCGAGTCCATTGACTGTCACATGTATGCCGGCAGCACCCGCGAGGACAGCGGAAAGGGAATTAGCGACAGCAAGGTCATAATCATTGTGTGCATGGAAGTCGAATCTTATCTGGGGGTATCTATCCACCATTTTCGCTATATACTCAGACACTTGCAGGGGATTGAGGACCCCGAGGGTATCGGGGAGCATGAATCTATTAATGCCACAGTCTTTCAGTCCTTCCATCATCTGCATGACATAGTCAGGAGAGTGTCTCATTCCGTTAGACCAATCCTCAAGATAGAGATTGACGCTCATGCCTTTTGACATAGCATACCTGACCTCTCTCTTGATATCCTCGATATGCTCTGGCGCTGTTTTCCCCAGCTGTTGCATACAGTGTTTGAGTGATCCTTTCGACAGGAGGTTGATGACTTTCCCGCCGCACGAGTCTATCCAGTCGACCGAGCGTCCGTTATCCACGAATCCGAGCACCTCTACCCTATCGATCATTCCAGCCATCTGTGCATACCGGCATATCATCCTTACAGCCTCTTTCTCACCTTCTGACACGCGCGCCGAGGCCACCTCGATACGGTCGACATTGACATCTCTCAATAGCATTCGTGCCACCATGAGTTTCTCATGTGGCACGAATGACACTCCGCTGGTCTGCTCACCGTCGCGGAGTGTCGAGTCCATTATTTCAATATTCTTCTGCGTCATTTATTCTTCTCGAAAGCCTCTATCTTATCTGTGTTTGAGAGTAGGAAGTCGATATCGTCGTATGCATTCTCGAGACAGTATTTCTTATATGAGTTTATCTCGAAATGCTCTGAATGTCCTGTTTCAAGGTTTGTCACTGTCTGTCCAGGTACATCGACTCTCACCTCAGCCTGGGGGTTCTTGGCTATGGTATCGAAGAGCTCGAGCTGGAATTCCCTTGAGACGACAACTGGCAGGACGAAACAGTTAAGGAGGTTGTTACGGTGGATATCGGCGAAAGAGGAGCTGATGACGACACGCACTCCGTACCCGGCAATGGCCCATGCTGCATGCTCGCGGCTTGACCCTGAGCCCCAGTTCTGGCCTCCGACAATAATCTCGTGTACGCCTTTGCGCGGAGCCTCAGAGAATTCAGGCTTGTTCATCACGAAATCGGCTATCGGCTCATTGTTAGCGTCGTAGCGGAGGTCGTGCATGAATGCGTCTCCATAGAATTTGGGGTCGCGTGTGGTGAATGCCAGGTATCGTGCTGGTATGATGTTGTCAGTATTATTATTGTCAATCTCGATAGGTATGCAAGTTGACTGTATGATGTTGAATTTTTCTTTTGCCATGACGTTTAGAGTTTTCGAGGGTCTGTTATTACACCTGTTATAGCACTGGCAGCAACGACAAGGGGTGATGCGAGTATTGTACGTGCGCCTGGTCCCTGGCGTCCGACAAAGTTACGGTTGCTTGTGGATATGGAGAGTTTGCCGGCAGGCACCTTGTCGGGGTTCATGGCGAGGCATGACGAGCATGATGGGAGACGGAGCTCAAAGCCTGCATCCTCGAGAATCTTGTCTATGCCCTCGTCGATTATCTGTTGTCTGACGAGCCATGACCCAGGCACGAGCCATGCCACGACGCTGTCAGCCTTTTTCTTCCCCTTGACGACACTTGCGAAAGCGCGGAAATCCTCTATGCGGCCATTGGTGCATGCCCCGAGGAAACAATAGTCGACGGGTGTACCCTCAAGTTTCTGCCCTGGCTTGAACTGCATGTAATCGAGCATTCCGAGGAACTGCTCCTTCTCTGTCTCTGACATTCCGTCGGTTGTTGGTATAGACTCATCGATAGCGATGCCGGCGCCTGGGTTTGTGCCATATGTTATGCGTGGTGTGATATCCTCTGCACGGTATGTCACTTCCTTGTCGAATACAGCATCCTCATCGCTGTACAGCTCTTTCCACTTGGCCACAGCCTTGTCCCATTCGTCGCCCTTGGGTGCATACTCACGTCCCTTGAGATACTCGAAGGTTGTATCGTCTGGTGCTATCAGTCCTGCTCTCGACCCCATCTCTATTGAGAGGTTTGAGAGTGTGAGGCGTCCTTCCATCGACATGTTCCTAATGGCAGAGCCGGCATACTCTACTGCATATCCTGTCGCGCCAGATGTTGTCATCTGCGCCATGATATAGAGTGCGACATCCTTTGCTGTTGTCTTCTCTGGCAGTGTCCCCTCGATGTTTATGCGCATTGTCTTAGGCTTTGACTGCAGGATGCACTGTGACGCGAGCACCTGTGCCACCTCTGATGTTCCTATGCCCATCGCAATGGCTCCGACGGCTCCGTGTGTAGATGTGTGAGAGTCTCCGCAGACGATGGTCATGCCTGGCAGTGAGAGAGCCTTCTCAGGTCCCACCACGTGTATTATGCCATTGTCTTTCGTACCCATGGCGAAGTGCTTGATTCCGAACTCGGCACAGTTGCGTGCGAGTGTCTCCACCTGGTTTCGTCCCACGGGATCATCGATATGGTCCTGCTGGTCAGAGGGTGTGTTATGGTCAGGCATTGCCACGACATGGTCAGGGCGGAATACACTGATGTTCTTGTCGCGCAGTGTGTCAAAAGCCTGTGGCGATGTCACCTCATGGGCATAGAGGCGGTCAATATATAATTGTGTAGGGCCGTCCTCCACATTCTGCACTACATGGGCGTCCCAGATTTTGTCGAATAATGTTTTTGCCATTTTTATTGAATGTATATCGGGCAGCAGTCAATAGTGTGGACAACTGCCGTTAACTTACCTTGAATTTGTTTATGCAATCGATATAAGCCTCGACTGAAGCCTTGACGACATCTGTGTCGGCTCCGAATCCGTAGTACACATGTCCGTCATACTCTACCTGCATGTGTACCTTGCCGACATCATCTGAGCCCTTTGATATTGCCTGGATGGTGAACTCCTTCAGTGTCATCTGCTTCATGATGATTTTCTTGAGCGCGCGTATGGCGGCGTCAACGGGGCCGTTTCCTGTCGAGCAGGCCTCGAATTTCTGTCCGGAGATATCGAGTCCGAGGGATGCGACACACTTTGAGTTGTTGTCCATGCCTGTTGTCACCTGCAGGAAGTCGAGCTTGATGGCGTGTGCGTCAGAGCGGTCTGCTCCGGCGAGCACGAGGATATCGTCGTCGTTGACCTCCTTCTTCTTGTCGGCAAGCTTGAGGAATGCCTGGTATATCTTGTCAAGCTTCTCGCCCTCGACATTCACTCCATTGGCCTGCAGCCTGTACTTGAGTGCTGCCCGCCCTGAGCGTGCAGTGAGGACGATGGCGTTATCGTCTATGCCGACATCCTTGGGGTCCATAATCTCATACGTCGCAGCGTTCTTGAGCACTCCATCCTGATGTATTCCGGATGAATGGGCGAAGGCATTTCTGCCGACGATGGCCTTGTTGGGCTGCACTGGCATATTCATCAGCGAGCTTACCATGCGGCTTGTGGCGTATATCTTTGTTGTGTTGATGTTTGTCTCGATGCCGAGGTCGGGATGTGTCTTGAATGTCATCGCTATCTCCTCGAGCGATGTGTTTCCGGCACGCTCTCCTATTCCGTTTATTGTCACCTCGACCTGTCTCGCTCCTCCGAGCACTCCGGCCACGGTATTGGCGGTAGCCATGCCGAGGTCATTATGGCAGTGGGTGGAGAGGATGGCCTTGCCGGCTGCGAAGGCGTCGACATGCTCGTAGAGATACTTTATCTTCTCGTGATACTCATTGGGGAGCCTGAATCCTGTGGTGTCAGGAATATTACATACTGTCGCTCCGGCCTTTGTGACGGCGTCTATCACACGCGCCAGATACTCATTGTCTGTGCGTCCGGCATCCTCGGCGTAGAACTCGACATCCTCAACGTATCTCTTGGCATGCTTCACGGCAGCCACGGCGCGTTCGATTATCTCCTCTGGGGTTGAGTTGAACTTGTATCTTATATGGCTCTCTGATGTTCCTATGCCTGTATGTATGCGCTTATGCTTGGCATATCTCAGTGCGTCGGCCGCGACATCGATATCTTTCTCCACGGCTCTTGTCAGCGCACATATCGTAGGCCATGTCACGGCCTTGCTTATCTCTATGACACTGTTGAAATCGCCTGGGCTGGATATGGGGAACCCTGCCTCAATGACGTCTACGCCGAGAGCCTCAAGCTGTTTCGCCACTTGAATCTTCTCTATAGTGTTCAGCTGGCATCCCGGCACCTGCTCGCCATCGCGCAGTGTGGTGTCGAAGACAAACAATCTATCACTCATATTTTTTATGTTGTTCTATTATTGATTATTATCTTTTTACCTTTTCGGGCGCAAAATTACAACTATTCCACGAGATTGACAAATAAATTATAATCTTTTTGGCCGAAAATATGAAAAATCCTAAGTTGGCCATGTATTATGGCACGGAAGGCTGTCAATAGGCAATGTCGTCAAGCCCTGCCACTGAGGGGTCGGCCTGGAGGAAGGGGTCGTCAAAGCCTCCATTAAGCGACGACTCCCTTATCTCGCCTCCGGTGTCGATGCCGGGGACGGGTCCGGACATGCGCTCTTCCTTATTCGCGAACCGTGTGAACTCTCCCTTGAAAGCCAGGAGGACATCCTTCGTGGCTCCCTTACGGTGCTTGGCTATGATTATCTGTGCCATGCCGCGGAGGTCGCGCCCGTTGTCCTCATAGATATGGTAATACTCCGGACGATGGACGAACTGCACCATATCGGCATCCTGCTCTATGGCTCCCGACTCTCTCAGGTCAGAGAGCTGCGGGCGCTTGGAGTCTATGCCCTTGGTGTCTCCGTCGCCACGGCTCTCTACGGAGCGGTTAAGCTGTGAGAGTGCGAGTATAGGTATATCGAGCTCCTTGGCCAGTCCCTTCAGCGAGCGTGATATTGTCGAGACCTCCTCCTGTCTTGACCCGAAGCGCATGCCTGTGGCATTCATGAGCTGTAGGTAGTCAATCATGATTATCTGGACGTTCTTCTCCTTGACAAGCCTGCGGGCCTTTGTCCTCAGCTCGAAGACAGAGAGTCCGGGAGTGTCGTCGATATAGAGCGGCGCTCCCTCCAGCTTGCGTATGTTCTGGTCCAGGCGTGCCCATTCCTCCTCTGTCAGCTGTCCGTTGAGTATCTTGTTTCCCGGAATCTCGCAGACATTGGATATCAAGCGGTTGACGAGCTGCACATTGCTCATCTCGAGCGAGAAGAAGGCTATGGGGATGCGGTAGTCGACCGCGATGTTCTTCGCGACGGAGAGGGCATAGGATGTCTTTCCCATGGCAGGGCGTCCGGCAATGATGACGAGGTCCGAGCGCTGCCATCCTGAGGTGACGGCGTCAAGGTCGTCGAGTCCTGACGGTATGCCCGTCAGTCCGCCTGAGTTGGCTGCCGCTTTCTGCAGAATCTCGTATGCCTTGTGTACGACAGGGTCTATCTGTGTATAGTCCTGCTTCATATTGCGCTGTGACAACTCGAAGAGCGCGCCCTCGGCCTCCTGCATCAGGACATCCGTGTCGACAGTGTCATCGAAGGCTTTTGTCTCTATGTTGCTTGCATACGATATGAGCTGTCGCGCCATATACTTCTGGGCGAGGATACGGCTGTGATACTCTACGCTGGCCGACGACGACACCTTCGACGACAGCTCCACAAGATACATTGGCCCTCCGGCATCCTCCAGCTTCCCCATCTTCAGCAGCTCTTCCCTCACAGTGAGTATGTCTGCGGGGCGCTCTGTCATGTTCAGGGTCTGTATGGCTGTGAATATATGTTTGTGGCGTGGGTCGTAGAATGTCTCTGGATGGAGCATCTCGCTGACGACGCCGAAAGCCTCGCCGTCGATAAGCAGCGCGCCAAGGACCACCTGCTCTATCTCTACAGCCTGTGGGGGTATATGTCCATAAGCATTGTCTATGGGTGTCGGGGCCGGACGCCTGTTCTGGGTATTCCTGTTATCAGCCATCTTTGTTCTCGCTTATTATTTGGTTGATTCTCCTGCCCGTCGTGGCTGGCATCGCTGCCTCGCCGTCAGGAGGGTTATGGGTATATATGGCCTGTGGGCCGTAGGGATAGCCTCATGAGATGCCAACTGCCTGCACACGCCCGCTGAGGGCAGTAACAGACGCCGGGGTCTGACACCCGGGAGTGATGGCAAAAGGCAAGCCACGGCTGGCTCTTTCTGCTAAACGGTTGCAAAGATACTCATTTTATTTGCAACTTCAAAAATAATTCAGTACTTTTGCAACATATTATCAACGATAGATATACCTCCACCGACGACCATCATGTATATGCGGTGTGCTATATATATAATAGGTGTAATGGTCCTCATGGTGTCATACCCATGCACAAGGCGGCGCAAAGCCTACATGCCTCTCATAGGGCAATGCCATACAAGGTGACCTATCGGCATGTATCGTTGGCAGAGGGCAGAAGAGTCCTGTTAAAGGCTGCCACGCCTGCCTATGCGCCCACGATGCAACATATTGAGCCTCACCACATTAGCCCCATCCCCACTAAAGCTACTGGATGAGCGGCTCATTTGTGCTGGATGAGGGGCTCATTTGCACTGGATGAGCGGCTCATTTGCACTGGATGGGCGGCCTGAAAGCACTGGATGATAAAAAGCAAGAATACGAATCACCCCCCACGGCCTCATCGGGCTGGAAACGGACAGGAGGGATGTCTTGCCTGACGGGATGGTGAAAGCCATGATTATCAGGCTTCCAAACCGTACAGAGGGGTACGCATCTACGCAGGACAACACTATATCAACAATACGACGACAATAACAAGCAGGGGTGCTGGATTATCTTATAATCCTTGCATCGCCTATAAAAAACAACAGGAGATAAAACAATGATAACTTTTCCTTGCTGCAAAATAAACCTCGGACTGAACGTTGTCAGCCGCAGGCCCGATGGCTATCATGACATCGAGACAGTCTTCTACCCTATCCCGCTGACTGACGCTCTCGATGTGAAACTGATGGACAAGGACTACCCGTCGGATGTCCCATGCGACCTCCTCGTGAAGACCCATTACGGGACAGCGCAGACAATAGACACCTCATGCCCCGAGCAGGAGAATCTCGTATGCCGCGCATACAACATCATAGCGAGGGATTTCAATCTGCCACGTGTCCATGCCCATCTTATCAAGCGCATACCCTCGCAGGCCGGACTGGGGGGCGGCTCAAGCGACGCGGCGGCGATGATACGCCTTCTCGACGAGCGGTTCCGGCTCAACATGGGCATAGCGGAGATGGAACGCTACGCCGCGATGCTGGGCGCCGACTGCGCTTTCTTCATCACCTCTGAGCCTGCCTACGCCACAGGCATAGGCGACAAGCTACAGCCTATTGACGGCAAGACAAGACAGCTGGAGGGCTACCACATAGCACTCGTGAAACCTGACATAGCCGTGTCGACAGGCAAGGCATACGGCATGATAACACCCAAGAAGCCTGAGATATGCTGCCGCGACATAGTCAAAAGGCCAATAGAGGAATGGCGCGGACTTCTCGTGAATGATTTCGAGGCTCCTGTCTTCGCCATGCACCCCGAGCTGGGCCGCATAAAGGAGAGGCTGTACGCTATGGGGGCTGTTTTCGCCCTTATGTCGGGCAGCGGCTCGACAGTGTTCGGAATATTCCGCGACGAGGTAAAAGACCTCGCGACCGAATTCGCTGACTGTTTCACTAAAGACATACTCCTATGACAGACAACAAGGAAGAGCTGTTCCCTGTGACAGACGCTGAGGGACGTATATTGGGCAAGATAACCCGGGGCGAGGCGCATGGGGGAGCACGTGTGCTGCACCCCGTGGTCCATCTGCATGTCTTCAACTCCAAGGGCGAGCTGTTCCTGCAGCGCCGCCCGCTATGGAAGGACATTCAGCCTGGACGATGGGATACGGCCGTGGGCGGACATATTGACTATGCTGAGTGTCTGGACGCAGAAGGCAGGCTGCTGCCTGAGCTGGGCGACAGTGTGGAGAAAGCCTTGAGGAGAGAGGTGAGGGAGGAACTGGGCATTACAGACTTCACCCCTACCCCACTCGGCCACTATGTCTTCGAGGGGCCACGTGAGCTGGAGCTGGTCTATGTCCACACGACAGTCTATGACGGAGAGATACGCACATCGGCCGAGGAGCTTGACGGTGGACGCTTCTGGTCGCCAAGACAGATAGAGGAGGCTATGGGGAAAGGAATCCTGACCCCTAACTTTGAGGATGAATACAGCAGGATGATAAAGGGGACGACAGTGAAGAAGGGATAAAAAAACATGGCTGTCCGGTAAAAAATCCTAAAGACCTTGACATAGTGGTCTTTAACAATGAATAAGCCCCCCCCTCTGGCAAATATATATGAATGTCCGATATTTTTGCCTGCTATACAGTATAACAGAATTGCGAATTATAAAGCAAAGGACTTTTGCCCACAGCCTTGAAGAGGCGCGACTGTTAGAAACCGACTTTTGACGACGGTCAAAAGTAGAGCTTTGCGAGAGGAGAGACCGAGCTTGCTTGGGCTATCCCGAAATATCGTGCAAACGAGAGCAGAGTCAAACGAGGCCAAGCTGAGAGCAATAGTTAAGCTTGCTTGATATTGCCGAGTGCAGCCGATATTCAACGAAAGTTAGTCGTGCAAACGAGAGCAGAGTCAACCGATGCCAAGCTGAGAGCAATAGCCAAGCTTACTTGAATATTGCCGAGGCGCGAAGGAGGAAGGCGAAGCCCTAGGTAATACAATGATGAAAAACTGTCTGGAAGACAGTACTTTGATAACTTCTATTATAAGACAAAGTACTATCTTTCAGACAGTTGCTTTATAATCATATTACCCGAGACTGCGCCCCTGGCTACCGATAAAGCCTTCCAGTCTACAGCAGGGCCTTCCATTGCTACATCGGCTGTCCAATATGCCTATCGTTACACATACAAAGTTTTGCCGGACAGTAATATATAAAAGCAACAGGAATTATGATGACTGGCCTGTTTTTCCCATATTTACCAATCGTTTATCCCATAGACTGGCTGAGACCAAATCCTCTCACCTGACACCTATAGTGACGACAGTCTTCTTGCATCCCGGGGCAGTTATGGTCACAGTGGCTGGGCCTGTCTCATTGTCGTCTGATATCAGAAGCAGCTGTGCGCAGCCATTGAATGAGTCAAGAGTGAAACGGCGTGGTGACGATGATGCAGATGGTCTCTCAGCAGAACGGAATGCCGGGTCGCCATTTCCCATGCCGAGAATAGAGGCTGGGCCTTCAACCTCGACAGTGAGCGGTAGGCATGCCGTGGCGACGTTCCTGCCCTTCTTGTCTGCAAGATATATGTCCACGACCGCCACATCTCCCTTGCCATGGACAATAGCTTGGCGGTCAGGTATAGCGCGTATCATCTGGGCAGCGCCCGTCGTGGCCACAACGCTTGTCATGGCCTTCTTGCCTCCCTTGTAGCCTACAGCCTTCAGTGTGCCGGGCTGATAGACGGCATCCCACTCAAGGTGTCCGTACTTAGGCATCGGCTTCCGCCCGAGCGATTTCCCATTACAGAAGAGCTCAACCTCATCACAGTTTGAATAAGCCCAGACGCTGACACTCTCCCCCTCGTGTCCCTGTAGATTCCAGTGGGGCAGTATGTGCAGGACAGTCTCCTCTGTCCACCATGCCCTGAGATACTCTGCCTCATCCTTCGGGAATCCGCAGTAGTCGAGGATACCGAACTGTGAGCCTGTGGCAGGGTATGAGAGCGGATTAGGCTCGCCACGATAGTCGAAACCTGTCCAGAAGAAACATCCGGCAGCCCATGGCCGCTCGGCATAGAAGCGCCAGCCGCGCTCTATGGCGTTGAGAGTGCTGTCGCGGGCATCAGGACTGCGGTTCAGTGCCGGCATCCACCGCCCTTCTGCATCTGGGTAGTATACCCCACGTGTGCCACAGCCTGTTGTCTCCTCTGTGCCACAACACTTGCGCAGGGGATACTGCTGTCTCAGCTGCTCGACAGGGTTCTGCATGATGTAGTTATACCCCGCGACATCGGCAGGCACCTCGACTGTAGGGCCTCCGCTTGTGGCGAATGTCATCTCACGCGTGGGGTCGAACATGTGGCAATAGTCACGCATAGTGGCAGCAATGCGCTCGCCCTTCTCGTCCCATTCTATGCCCCACTCCTCATTGCCGACACTCCACAGTATGACTGACGGGTGGTTGCGGTCACGCCGTATCATGCGCTCGAGACTCTTTATCTCATACTCACTGCTTCCCGCCAGCCTGTTCTCGTCAATGACAAGCATACCGAGAGAGTCACAGGCATCAAGCATGGCGGGCGACATGGGGTTGTGTGACGAACGGTAGGCATTGCAGCCCAAAGCCTTCAGCCGGCGTATGCGGTATGCCTGGAGGGCGTCAGGGATGGCAGCCCCCACACCGGCATGGTCCTGATGCATATTCACACCCTTTATCTTCAATGGCTTCCCGTTCAGCAGTAGTCCGTGGTCCTTGTCGAACACCACATCACGCACACCGAACCTCACGGCCTTGTTGTCGACAGTCTTGCCGCCGACAATGACTTCTGCCACGAGCGTATAGAGATAAGGCGTGTCGGGGCTCCACAGCTGGGGATTGTCGATGGGGATGATATATTGGAATGCTGAACGGCGTGTCTGCATAGGCAAGAATCTGAGACGACGCGTGGGGTTGCCCTCGTCCGTCGTCGCAGCTATCTGCCTGCCCTCAGCGTCAAGGACAGCGTATCGCACACTGCCCCTCACGGTATCATGAGATGCGTTGAAGAGGTCGGCCCTAACATTCAGCAGAGCCCGTGAATAGCCTTTGCGGAATGTCGTGGATATTGATATGCCGTCCTGTGAGATATGGAGCGGACTGGTCTTCGTCAGCCATACATGGCGGTAGATGCCTCCACCCTCATAGAACCACCCCTCCTCGAGAGTGGCATCCGTGCGGACACAGACAATGTTCTCCCCTCCATAGTTGAGATAGTCAGTTATGTCATAGTGATGTGAGAGATATCCACTCGGCTCGCTGCCACAGAAGAAACCATTCACCCACACCTGGCAGTCGCGGAATGTGCCATCAAACAGGAGCTCAAAACATTTCCCCTTATCAGCCTTCTCCACAAAGAATGTCTTCCTGTACCATCCCACTGATGTCTCGGGATATTTCCATCCCACAGTCTTATAGCCATGAGAATGGCTGGCATCCTTATGAAACGGCAGGTCGACAACGAAATCATGCGGGAGCCTGACTGGCTGCCAGGTGCTGTCGTCAAACTTCATGGAGTATGGTCCCGTGTTGTGTATAGAGTTTGCCTTGGTGAGATAGTTGAAATATTCCGTGCCACAGCCATAATCCTTCTCGGGGGATGACGCGTGGCCAAAGGCGAATTTCCATCCCTTGTCAAAATTCAATGTCTCTCTCTGTGCCTCGGCTACGAGAGGGCATGAAACGAGGAGCAACAGCAAGGACGCTGTCACTACAGTAAGAGACAGGGGGCACTTCTTCTTATAAGTGCATTTCCTCGCCAAGCCAAAGCGGGCAAGCTCCCTTTGGCCTTCTGGCTTAACGAAATCGTTTGTCAAAATATTCATAATCGGTTCAGTTATTATATTATATGGTTTCTCATTTCAGGATAGTATATACACACCGTACAAGCTTGTGATTCTTCATACACTGTCATATCCTCCAGAGCTGCAGGAGGCTCTGCACAGACAAGGTGGGGAGAAGGCTCATGGCTGTCAAGCCATACTCACAAACTTTTTTATGGATGCAAATATACAACATTTTTCCGTATATGACACATGATTGACTACAAAAACATGAAGACTCGTCATTCCGATTACACTTCTCCCAGCATATCTTCATGCCAGGAGCCCCAATATCCAACATTACATTCAGAGGCATACATCTAAAATATGGTGGCGTTGTCGTGGAGACAGAGAACAGATGGGAGTAAGAATAGCTGGTGGAGAAAGAACGGTTGGGAGAAAGAACGGTTGGGAGTAAGAACAGATGGGAGTAAGAACAGATGGGAGTAAGAACAGTTGGTGGAAAAGAATAGTTATACGAATAGAACAAAGTATAATTATACGTAAAAACAGCCCTAAACATTTGTCTTTGTGTTATTTGATGATCCTAAAATCCGCAACTATCATTCAATACACGATTAAGGGTAGATTTATGAATCGT
>SAMEA3663208__coassemble_404_pt1 | contig 13291 bp, 9 predicted proteins | sample SAMEA3663208__metabat2_high_PE_004 | metagenome-assembled genome bin SAMEA3663208 (sample SAMEA3663208) | pig gut metagenome | biome: pig gut; feature: pig-associated habitat; material: faeces | place: China | collected 2013
GGTCATAGGCTGGGGCTCGTGGCCATGCTCCCGCCACAGTTCCCACCTCCACAGCGTGCTGGGATGTGGCTGGGACTGGGGCTCGTGGCTATGCTCCCGCCACAGTTCCCGCCACCACAGCGTGCTGGGATGTGGCTGGGGCTGGGGCTCGTGGCCATGGAATATTGTGTGTCAGAGAGACTCTCCCTCCCTCAGTGTGCGGCCGAGTGGGCGGGCCTTCTCCCCTGTCACGAGACGTGGGGATGTGAGAGGCTCATAGCTGAAGTTAGTGTACTCGCAGAGCTGCATGCAGACCATGCTGTCATCGGCCGAGGAGAAGACATCGAGCATGAGCTTCCCCTGGCTTCTCGGGTGTGGCATATCGGCATTGTGTGCCGTGTCGATGAAATGGAATGCGCGCTCCTTGTCGCCTCCAGAGAAGTATAGGGAACGGTGGAAGACACGGCTGCCCGTAGGCTCGTAGACCCAGCTCTTGTTGCGGAAGAGGGCGAAATATACGCCCACGGCAATGGCTACGATGCCTGCCGTCATGAGTCCGACAGCTGAATTAGAGTCCTCGATGCTGAAGCCTGAGGGGGCGAGGAGCGACACTATGCCCAGCATGATGAGCACAAGGCCGAGGATGACACGTGGGAGACTCTGCCTGAGACGGCAGTCACAGTGGAGAGAGAGATAAGACGATGTGAGGTTGGGCATGACCCCCGCGGGCATGCTGTCAGTATATACAGTGTTCATATTCTTGATTCTTTCTTTAAGTGGATGAATGATATTCACATCGCACGCCGGGTATTCCTGGCGCGCATATGATGGGTTGTGATGTGTATGGCATGGCCTGCCCTGCCCCTCCGCTCGGGGTCATGGCTCCATGCGCTATGCCTGTGGCGCGGCTTGTCGGCTGGCTGATGGCATAGTGATATGCAGCGGTGGACAGCAGGGAGAATGATGTCCCGCCGTCTATAGGCTCTGCATAATAGAAAAAATGAATGGGGAAGAAAGAATCAAATCAGTAGTTTGCGTAGTGCGAATACATAGTAGTCGCACGCTCTGGTCCACATGACAGGTGTCCCAGAGATGAGAATCCAGTAGCCATGGCATAAGGACGAGACCATCTGTAAGGGCTGTGCCGGTGTCAGTGCTGCTGGCAGTTGTGGTGTGTGGCGCGCTGTGTTGCTGCCGCGCTGGTGGTCTGCGCTTGAGGTGACGCTACGCCTTGCCGGAGCCGTCTCGGGCATACGTGGCTGCTGGCCTGTCAGTCCGGCCTTGCGCTGTGTGCCGTCATCTGCCCCGTAAGCCTTGCTGTCACGGTGGTCGCTGCCATCAGTCAGGAGGTCATCATAACCCTCTGCCGCGATGAAGCCTGTCACCCTCTCCTCCGCCACACGGCTATAGCCCGCCGACATTACTATGCCGAGGAAAAGAAGATGGGCTATTAGGAGAAGGCGTCTCATAATAATAATGGATTTATCTGTTATGCCTGTATGCCACATCTCCGCTCTCCCCGCTGCCGCGACTGTGGCCTGTGGCATGGCCCGGAAGCCTCTTCGCTATGGAAAAGAGAGCATTATGTGGCTTTGTGTCTGCAAATTTAACCCTATTATTTGCTATCTCCAAATATATTTTATTAAATAGCCTTAAAGCAATTAAAATAGGTGTAAAGGATGCTTGCGCCGCTTCCCTGACGGCCGGAATGGTGGTTGTCATATTGTCTGGAATGAGGAGTATGGCATGAGTATATTATAATAAGAATATGAGCATATTATAATAAGAATATGAGTAGATTATTATAAGGAACAGCACCGAGGGCATGGAGGCCGCCTTCATCTGACAATAACGACCTTAACCGGACAGGAAGCGGCACAGAAGGCGTATGACACTGATATTTTAATGACGAAAACAAAGAAAATATAATTATATGACAAGAAAGTGCAATCCTCTTATCTCAAAACGAGATAACTTTGCAAAAAATTAACAGCTAACTATCTATATCCACATAATAACTATGCGTAAGATTCTGTCATTATTATTCGTATCGCTCGCCATACTGTCGGCTGAAGCCATCGAGCTGCCCGAGATAATTGGCGATAACATGGTGGTCCAGCAGGAGAAGAAGGCACGCCTCTGGGGATGGGCCGCAAAGGGTCACTACATCACAGCCACAGCGTCATGGGACAACACGCCCGTGACAGCCACCGTAGGGAAGGACGGCTCATGGACCCTGCAGATACCGACACCCAAGGCAAGCTACACACAACATACCATCACGCTGAGGGAATACGCCAAGCGTCCGGACAAGAACCAGCAGCCCATTGAGGAGAAGACACTCAGCAGCATACTCGTCGGAGAGGTGTGGTTCTGCTCGGGACAGTCGAATATGGAGATGCCCCTCGGAGGCTTCTGGAACTGTCCTGTAGAGGGAGCCAATGAGACTATAGCACGCTGCGGGCGCTATGCCGACGCCATACGTGTGGCGACAATAGAGAAACGCGACGCCGAGACACCACAGAAGAAAGTGGCAGGCCGGTGGGAGAAGACCACACCGAAGACAGCAGGACGCTTCAGCGCATGCGGCTACTACTTCGCCGAGACTGTCCATGAGGTGCTCGATGTGCCCGTCGGAATCATCAACTGCTCGTGGGGCGGCTCATGTGTCGAGGGATGGCTCCCTAAGGACACGCTGCTGACTTACCCTGACGGACTGACACCAATCGATGACACTGACTACCACCGCAAGATGGTCATGTTCAACGGTATGCTCGCACCGCTCGCCGGATACACCATACGTGGATTCCTCTGGAACCAGGGAGAATCGAACGTTGGACGGGAGATAGAGTACATAGACCGCTTCAAGACCATGACACGCCTGTGGCGCAAGATGTGGGACCAGCCGGGCGATGCGCTGCCGATATATACCGTCGAGCTGCCACCTTACCGCTACGGAGACCCTGACGGAGACGCCGCACCGAAGTTCCGCGCAGCACAACACCGCATAGCACATGAGCTGGAAAACTCAGGATGCGTATCGACCACCGACCTCTTCTACACCCATGAGATAGACCAGATACACGGCTGCAAGAAGCGCGAGATAGGCGAGAGACTGGCCTATATGGCCCTGACACGCGACTATGGCTGTGAGGGAATAGGAGCCGAGGCTCCCGAGTATGAATATATGGAGGAGGCCGACGCGACACAAGGCGATATGGAGGTAATAGCCGGGACTGCAGTAGAGAAGAACCCTAACGCGAAGGGCAAGGTGCTCCACCTATACTTCTCAAACTCTACCGACGGCTTTGACCGCATGGCAGGCATAGAGGGTTTCGAGGCGAGAGACGAGGCCGGGATATGGCACAAGGCCATAGTATGGTCGTCATCAGCCTGGCAGAATGTGAAGCGGCAGGGATGCTTCCTCTCTCTCGCATGCCCCGAGGCGAAGAAGATTACAGGCGTGAGATACTGCTACAAGAACTTCGCGATAGGCTCGCTGCACAACAGCCGCGGACTGCCCGTAGTGCCTTTCGAGGCGATATTCTGACAACAGAGCCACGACGGCCTATTATCCAAGAATCAACATCACGCCCCTGAGCCCACAGCCCCTGAGCCACAGGAGCGCGAGACGAACCCATTCAACACACAATGAAACTAAGACTGATTCTCGCCACCATATCAATCCTCGCCACCACAACGGCATCATCGGCCACCACAACGGCACACTCTGCCACAGGAGACAGAGCCGCTGACTTTGTCACTGTGCGCGACGGACGCTTCTATATAGGACAAAAGGAATACCGGTATGTAGGCACAAACATGTGGTATGGCGCCATTCTCGCCAGCGACGGGCAAGGGGGCAACAGAGAACGCCTCAGACGTGAGCTGGACGATATGAAGAAGACAGGCATAGACAATGTCCGAGTGCTTGTCGGTGGAGACGGAAGAGACTCCATACCATCACACATAGCGCCCAAGCTGCAGACACAGCCGGGAGTGTATAACGACACGCTGCTCGTCGGACTTGACCGTCTCCTCGCCGAGCTGGAGCAGCGGGGGATGAAGGCAGTTCTGTACTTCAACAACGCATGGGAATGGTCGGGAGGCTACGGGGCATACCTCGACTGGATAGGATTCGAGGCCACAGTAGACCGCTCTGACGGCAAGGGGAAACGCCACTTCAAGCAGACACCGGTCCCGACGATAGACGGATGGTGGGAGTATATGCAGTATGCTGCCAACTTCATCATAAACGACAAGGCGAAAGAGCTTGCCGCACAGCACGTGAGGAATATCGTCACGCGTGTCAATACAGTGACAGGCCAGCCATATAAAGACAGCCCCGCCATCATGGCATGGGAGATAGCCAACGAGCCGAGATGCTTCATAAACGACAAGCTGCACAAGGAGAAGTTCGTAGAATGGATTGACTCACAGTCGAGAATGATAAAGAGCCTCGACCCTAACCATCTCGTCACGACAGGCTCAGAGGGCAAGCACGGATGCGAGGAGAGCATTGAGCTCTTCCGCGAGATACACACCCTCCCCGCGATAGACTACGCCTGCATACATATATGGCCCAACAACTGGGGATGGATAGGCAAGTTCGACCAGAACTATGACGTGGACAAGACTATCCCACTCGACAAGCCCGACCTCATAAGCCTCAACGTGCAGGCGGCATGTGACTCCACGCTCGCATATATAACCGAGGCATACAACACGCTCAACACGCCACGCGAGAGCGACGCAGAGACATTCCGCAAGAGGCCCGTCGTGCTTGAGGAGTTCGGCTATCCGCGAGACAGATTCCGCTTCGATGCCGGCTCGCCGACAACAGGACGTGACCGCTACTACAGCTACGTGTTCTCCATCATACGTGACAGCGGCATGATAGCCGGCTGCAACTTCTGGGGATGGGGCGGAAGGGCTGAGGTCCGTAACACTATATGGCAGCGCTGGGACGACTATGTCTGCGACCCCGCACAGGAGGAGCAGGGCCTGAACTCTGTCTTCTGGAAAGACCGCTCGACAGTGAGGATAATACGGCAGTTCGCCAAAGACCTGGCAAGATGAAACCCTACATACAGACATACATGAAACCTAACGAACATTATAGGAGGACAATGAGACAATCACTCCAGAGACTTATAATCTGCCTGGCAGTCATCATAGCACTGCCACACCAAGCCGCAGCACAGATACGCGGCAACAACATCACCGTGACCGTTACCCCAGACCATAAGGACTGGACATACCGCACAGGAGAGAAAGCGACATTCACCGTCTGTGTGCTAAAGTCAGGGACTCTCCTCGACAACGCCAGCATCAGCTATGAGCTGGGGCCGGAGATGTATCCCGAGGTGAAGAAGGACATGGTCCTGAAGAAAGGGAGCACAACAATAAGCGGCACGATGAAGCGTCCGGGATTCCTGAAGCTGCGCGCTGTGGCCCATGTCGGCGGCAAAGACTACGAGGCATGGTGCTCTGCGGCATTCTCACCGGAGAAGATACAGCCGACGGCACAGTGCCCGAAAGACTTCGACGCTTTCTGGACACAGACCATAGCCGAGGCACGCAACACAGCGCTCATGCCACATCTGGAGCTTCTGCCAGAGCGCTCGACAGCCGATGTGCTGACCTATCACGTCTCCTTCCAGAACGACCGCTGGGGCCGCCGTGTATATGGCATACTCAATGTCCCTGCCAAGGCAGGCCGCTATCCGGCGCTGCTGAGAGTCCCGGGAGCAGGAGTGCGTCCGTATCAGGGCGACGAGTGGACAGCCCGCAAGGGTGTCATTGTGCTCGAGATAGGCATACACGCCATACCCGTCACTAATCCACAGAAATACTACGACGACCTCTTCGCAGGCCCACTGGCCGATTACTGGCACAATGCCACTGCCGACCGCTACCACAACTACTACCGCCATGTCATAACAGGCTGCATACGCAGCATCGACTTCATAGAGCAACTCGGCAGCCTGCCGACACTCACAGCGGCGTGGGACGGCAAGAATCTCGGCGTCACAGGCTCATCACAAGGAGGATTCCTCACTATCGCCACGACAGCCCTCGACAAGCGCGTGACATGCTACGCCCCTATCCATGCCGCCATGTGCGATTATGAGGCAGCCCTCCACAAGCAGGCATGCGGATGGCCTCACTACTACTATGACGAGCAGAGACAGCAGCCGAGAGCCGATATAGACCAGCACATGGTCAACGAGGCGAGATACTATGACGGTGTCAACTTCGCACGCCGCATCACTGTGCCGGGATATTTCAGCTTCGGATACAATGACAATGTCGTGCCACCAACGACAGCCTACGGCACATACAACGTGGCAGGAGGAGACAAAACCTTCTCGCCATACCAGCAGACAGCCCACTTCTGGTACCAGGAGCAATGGGACGAGTGGCAGGCATACCTGCTCAAGCATCTCGGTGTCGGCAAATAAAAAGACACCATGACAAAGCCATCCCTCGGCCATGGCAGAGCCGTTCACCAGCAATGGCAGGGCTATTCCTCGGCAATAGCTGAGCAATCCCCCAGTAATGACAGGGCTGTTCCTCGGCAATAGCTGAGCAATCCCCCAGTAATGGCAGGGCTGTTCACCAGTAATGACAGGGCAGTCCCCCGGTCATGGCAGGCATAATGGGGTGACAAAAGAAAACCATCCACCCATATAAACCCAAGAAAACAGAACAAAGATGAAGACCTACGGACACTTTGACGACGCCCGACGCGAGTATGTCATCACAGACCCCGCAACACCATTCCCATGGATAAACTATCTCGGCAATGAGGATTTCTTCGGTCTCATAAGCAACACAGCCGGAGGATATGACTTCTACAAGGACGCCAAGTTCCGCCGCATAACACGCTACCGCTACAACGGTGTGCCGATGGACAATGGCGGCAGATACTTCTACATCAACGACAACGGCACTGTGTGGAACCCCGGATGGAAACCATGCAAGACACCACTCGATGAGTATGAGTGCCGCCACGGCATGAACTACACACGCATCACAGGCAAGAAGAATGGCATCGAGGCCTCTGTCCTCTTCTTCGTCCCTCTCCACACATGGGCAGAGGTGCAGAAGCTGACACTAACCAACACCACCCGGGAGAGCCGCACACTGAAGCTCTTCTCGCTGGCGGAATGGTGCCTATGGAACGCCGCGACCGATATGGAGAACTTCCAGCGCAACTGGTCGACAGGCGAGGTGGAGATTGACGGCTCAACGATATACCACAAGACAGAGTATAAGGAGCGCCGCAACCACTACGCATACTACAGCCTGACAAACTCTCCCGTAGACGGATACGACACCGACCGCGAGACATTCGTTGGTCTGTACAATGAGTTCTCAGCGCCCCGGTGCGTCATGGAGGGCCGCCCTGCCAACTCCCTCGCCCACGGATGGAGCCCCATCGCATCTCACTATGTCGAGGTGACCCTGCAGCCAGGCGAGAGCCGCGACCTCATCTTCGTGCTCGGATATGCGGAGAACGCACAGGAGGAGAAATTCGACGAGGCCGAGATAGAGCGCAAACGCCGCGGCGAGCTGATAACATCGCAGGCATCAGACGTCACCATCATCAACAAGCGCAAGGCCCAGTCTGTCATCCAGCGCTTCTCAAGTGTGGAGGCAGTCGATGCGGCTTTCGCCGAGCTGTGTGCCATGTGGGACCGCCTGCTCGGCAGCTTCACCGTCCAGTCAGGCGACGAGCGCCTCGACCGCATGGTCAATATCTGGAACCAGTACCAGTGCATGATAACCTTCTGCTTCTCCCGCTCAGCGTCGTTCTTTGAGAGTGGCGTAGGGCGCGGCATGGGTTTCCGCGACTCAAACCAGGACCTCGTGGGCTTTGTCCATCAGATTCCGGAACGTGCGAGACAGCGCATCATCGACATCGCCTCGACCCAGTTCCCCGACGGAGGATGCTATCACCAGTACCAGCCTCTCACAAAACGCGGCAACAATGATATCGGCGGCGGATTCAACGACGACCCTATGTGGCTCATCTTCGGCACCGTGGCGTATATAAAGGAGACTGGCGACATGTCCATTCTCGACGAGATGGTGCCATGGGACAACGAGCCTGGGACAGAGGTCACGCTCATGGAGCATCTCCGAATATCGTTCAACCACGTCGTGGAGAATCTCGGTCCGCATGCGCTTCCGCTTATCGGCCGCGCTGACTGGAACGACTGTCTGAACCTCAACTGCTTCTCGTGGGACCCCAACGAGTCGTTCCAGACGACTGAGAACAAGACAGAGGGCACGAAAGCCGAGTCGCTTATGATAGCCGGACTGTTCGTATTCTGCGGCAGACAGTATGTCGAGCTGTGCCGCCAGAGAGGGTCGCTCGATGCGGAGGCCGACCGCGCGGAGCAGTGTGTGGAGGCCATGGTAGAGGCTGTCAAGAAGCATGGCTGGGACGGAGAGTGGTATCTCCGCGCCTATGACTTCTATGGGAACAAGATAGGCTCTGACGAGAACGAGGAGGGAAAAATCTTCATCGAGTCACAAGGATTCTGCACGATGGCAGCCATCGGTGCCGATGAGGGTATGCCAGAGAAGGCTCTCGACTCATGCAAGCGCATGCTCGACTCGGAATACGGCATGGTGCTCAACAATCCGGCATTCACCACATACCATGTGGAGATGGGAGAGATATCATCATATCCTGCCGGATACAAGGAGAACGCCGGCATCTTCTGCCACAACAACCCGTGGGTCATCATCGGGGAGACCGTGGCAGGGCAAGGCAATGATGCCTGGGAGCACTACACGAAGATATGCCCAGCATGGATAGAAGACCAGCGGCTGCATAAGGTAGAGCCTTATGTCTACTGCCAGATGGTGGCAGGCAAGGACGCCGCAGTACCAGGCGAGGGAAAGAACTCATGGCTCACAGGCACCGCGGCGTGGAACTGGATTACCATAACCCAATATATCCTCGGCATCAAGCCCACATACGACGGCATCGAGATAGACCCCTGCATACCGGAGACAATGCGCGAATACAGCGTGACACGCAAGCTGCGCGACGCGGAGATGCACATCACTGTGCTCAACCCCGACGGCAAGCAGAAGGGTGTCCGGTCAGTCACTGTCGACGGTGTGGCCATCGAGGGGAACACCGTCAGGGCCACTCCGGGCAAGCACGAGATAATCGTGACAATGTGATGAAAACCATCAAGAAGGTGTGAGGCAGCATCCCTGCCTCACACCTTCTTGATGTCTCTGCCCTCACAGTTTCTAAAGAAAAAACCACAGCAAACCACCAATTAACTAACCACAAATGAGAAAGAACCACATCCTCATGCTCATGCTGGCAGCATCATTGTCGGCATCAGCCCAGTCACCCGTCAAGGTCAACCAGATAGGCTACTATCCTGACGGTCCGAAGACAGCTGTCATAGAGCCGGCAGCAAAAGCCAAGTCGTTCACGCTGAAAGACTCCCGCGGCAAGACCGTGTGGCACGGGAAGGCTGTGCGCACGAGTGTCTCGCCATTCGACGGACGCCAGCGCCAGGTAGTGAATTTCTCCGATGTGCGCCGTCCCGGCACATACACGCTCATTGCCAAAGGCAAGAAGCAGCAAGTCATCATAGCCCCCCACGCCTTCAAGGATGTCGCCGCAGCCTCAGTCAAGGCATTCTACCTGCAGCGCACAGGCATGGCCATAGAGAAGCGGTATGCCGGAGACTATGCCCGTCCGGCAGCCCACATGGACCAGAAAGTCATCGTCCACCCCTCGGCAGCCTCCCCACAGCGTCCGGCAGGGACAGTCATCTCATCGCCTGAGGGATGGTATGACGCGGGCGACTACAACAAATACATTGTCAACTCAGGCTTCACATGCGGCCTGATGCTTGAGAACTACCTTATCAACAAGGCATACTATGACAGCATGAAGCTCGATATCCCTGAGTCAGCGAACAGCATCCCCGACTATCTTGACGAGATTATGTACAACCTCCGCTGGATGCTCACCATGCAGGACCCTCATGATGGTGGTGTCTACCATAAGCTGACGACACCGTCGTTCGAGGGCTTCGTGATGCCCGCAGAGTGCCGCCAGCCCCGTTATGTTGTGCAGAAAGGCACCGCCGCCGCCCTTGACTTCGCCGCCACTATGGCTCTTGCCGCACGCATCTATGCGCCTTATGCCGAGTGCGGGCAGTTCTGCAAGGACGCCTTGAAGGCAGCAGGCAGAGCTTATGCGTGGGCTGTCGCCCATCCCTCTGTGGCATACCAGCAGGACGATATAAACAAGCGTTTCAAGCCAGAGATAGTCACTGGCGCTTATGGCGACGGGCATTTCTCTGACGAGTTCTTCTGGGCAGCGACAGAGCTTTATCTGTCAACAGGCGAGGAGAGCTATCTCCTCCTGGCCTCGGCAATGATGCCTGAGCGTTTCACTGTGCCCACATGGGGCGATGTCTCGGGCATAGGAGCCATGGCGTGGCTCAATCTCGACATCAAAGGCAACAAGCCTGCTGGCGCTCCATGCACAGAGAGGCTGCGAAACTCGCTGCAGGCATTCTGCGATTCTGTCGTCAACGCCATCCCCACATCGTCGTTCGAGACACCTAACGGCAACCGTGCTGAGGACTTCTGCTGGGGCAGCAACAGCGAGCGGTGTGCCGGCATGGGCATCGCGCTGATGTATCAGTATGCCCTGTCGGGCGACGCCAAGTATCTCTCCGCTGCCATCGCGACATGCGACTACCTCTTCGGGCGCAACGCCACAGGCTACTGTTTCGTGACAGGATTCGGCACACAGCAGGTGATGAACATACACCACCGCATATCGGCGGCCGACGGTGTGAAGGCCCCTCTCCCCGGACTGCTTGCCGGCGGACCGAACATAGGGCAGCAGGACCGTGCCGAGAACTTCACATACCGCTCCAACATCCCCGACGAGTCGTACGAGGATGTTGTGCAGAGCTATGCCTCCAACGAGATAGCCATCAACTGGAACGCATACCTCGCAGTGCTGACAGCATGGATAGACGCTGTGGAGAGATAGCTGATGCCGTAGCCACTCCGCTGTCCGCTGTGGCGCCAGACTTTCAGCCACGGGCATGACAGCTTCACAGGGCAGGCATTCTATATATATCACTGAGAAAAGGGGAGGCAGGCACTCATACACAGGTGCTTGCCTCCCCTTTAGCGTCTGGAGGAGGGAGGGGAGGAGACTTGCATCCCCATGCTGTATCTCTCACCGTAATAAACAAAGTCAGCTCGCATCATCACCTCTACTCGTTCACGGCTTATGCCAATGCTGACAGGAAGACATGCTGTGGCTATGACTTCCCCTTATACCTTCCTCACACGGTATTTGCCCATAACGACAGGGAAGTGAGTCTCGCAAATTCGGATTACAGGGACAAACACAATGGTGACCATAACAGCGAGGATTAGGTCAAGGTATGAGGCATTAGGAAAAAAAGAACGGGCGATACTTATCAGATGCCAATGAAGTCCGAGAATAACAATTGTGCCGACAGAGATGTCAACAATGAATCTCCAATGCCATTGCTCAAGCAGCTTGGAGACTAAGAACACTAAGGCTGTCCCAGCAACACCGCCGAAGAGGCAGAGCATGATACTGTCTCCATACCCACAACTGTACAGATAGACGTACTTATGGTTATGCCCACATATGAATACAGAAAGTAGGGATACGGCAATCTGCAATATTGTATACTTGTCAGCCCTGTACCGAGTGAGGCCGTCCCTCCACCCTCTCATATAATAACCTATCATGAAGAAAGGATAGCAGATGAATACATTGGGAACCGCCCATGGTTTCGCAAGGGGTTTGTATCCATATAGGTCTATCTCAAAGTTATTGATTACAAAGGCTGATGCGAGGAAAACGACGCCAATGAGAATGTGGGCGGACAGACGCTTAGTGTATTGAAGTATAATCTTGAGAATGATAAGCGTGTAGACGAACCATAATGTCCCGACAGCACCATGCACCCCCGCAAGAAGCTTAATATAGAACGCAAGAGGATTCTCTGGAGACACCTGGGGCTGTGCTGAAAACAGAAAGAATATCCATTTTATGATATAACTGAACGTACCGAGGATTGTCAACGGGAGGGCAAGGTTAAAGAAAATCTTTCTCCAGAAAAGCCTTGAGTCTTTCTCATGCTTGGAAAGGAAACCTGACAGAATGAAAAACATAGGTACGCTGAATACATAGACGTAGATATCGAATAGCGAGACGAAATGCCCATAGACTATCAGAAAGATGCCAATAGTCTTCATCCAATCTATCCAAAGAAGTCGCTCATGTGTTTTCTTGTCTGTACCACAAACAGGTGGACATATTGTGTTGTCTGAGTGCATGATTAATGTCGTATTATGCATCAATCTATCACTCACGCTGAAACGGCATAAAAAGGCACAGGTCTTCTTATGCGTTCGTCGAGGCTGCCTAGGAATGAAACCTCTCTATCCTTATAAGAGAAACCTATGCCCTGTGTGGACAAGGCAATGACTCTTACAAAAGGATAGACAGGCATAATCCCTATGCGGACCAGCCAACTACTATAATCTGAGTTCTTATTCCAACTGATAGTTTCCTAGGCTATTCAGACGAACGCAAATAATAGTCAATGCTTTATGTTAATTGAATTGTTGTTCTTAGATACGAAAATATATTTAATTGTTGTTGATATTCTCGACAAAGATACGAATAATTATCGGGAAACAGAACAGAAAACACATAGAAATTTTCAAAAAAACATTGTTCCAGATTATTCAAGATGGTAGACATTCAATATTATCGATATTGAACGACTCTTTTCTGTGTGTCTGAAGGAGGGAGTGGGACACAGGGATAAGGCGAGAATGATTTGGAAGTGACAACTATCCGGTAAGCTGTCCCGAGACCTTGGCACAGTGGTCTGTAGATTTGAAAATTGTCCACAGCCTCTAAGAGGCGCGGCTGATAGAACCGACGCACCCTTCGAGGCTGTGGATAAAGTATCTGTCTGTGTAAACCAATTCTACGATATACAGCATAGCAGACAGTATCTGTCTTTGTAAACCGTCATTCTATTATACCGTATAGCAGGCGAAATGAACGGACTGGCATGAGTCTTTGCGAAAAGGGTAATAACTTCATTGCTAAAGACCACTATGCCAAGGGCTTTAGAATGTTTACCGGACGGTAATGTTTTTTATATAAAAAATTTGGTTGTTTCAGTTTTTTTCGTATCTTTCCTCTATAAAACCTAATGTCATTTCCCCGCAAAAGCAACAAAACCCA
>SAMEA3663208__coassemble_408_pt1 | contig 13202 bp, 11 predicted proteins | sample SAMEA3663208__metabat2_high_PE_004 | metagenome-assembled genome bin SAMEA3663208 (sample SAMEA3663208) | pig gut metagenome | biome: pig gut; feature: pig-associated habitat; material: faeces | place: China | collected 2013
TTACGCCGATGGTACTGCAATGCAATGCGGGAGAGTAGGAAGCCGCCTTCTTTTTCAAAACATGGTGAAGCTCTGGAGAGTAAAATCTCTAGAGCTTTTTTATTATCTCAAGCATGAGTATTGTAAGGCTTCAGAAGCCTCGCTCAGGTTACTAGTGGATTATTATTCATATAGTAAGCATTTTAGATCTTTGATTACCAGTAAAAGAAAAATGAAAAGTTTTATTGATGTCCGGTAAATCTCTTTTGAACAATTACAAAGTATCTAAAATGGGTGAATAATTAAGTGAGGAGTCCAGTCCTAATTTATGGCGCTCAAAAATCATTTTACTGGACAGCAATATTTCAGAATGAGTTATTATTTATAATGAAGGCATTCAAACCCCGGCATATTTTAGGGATATAGGTATATTTCTCTTAGTAGTCCTTAAAAATATGCGGGATTTGAATACTTTGCTTATTTATGGAACAAAGGCTGTCAGCAGCTCAGCTGTTCCTGTTATATTAAGGATATTATTATCTGCTGGAACAAGTACGGTTTCTCCTTGCCTTATACAAGTACCATTGATTTCTGCCGTGCCTTTAAGACATATTGCTATGACGAATGACTGAATCTTGAAGTCGATGATCGCCTCTTTGTCTATAGTCAGCTTTCTTACGTCAAAATATTTACACTTTACTAACTCTGCTATTTGAGCATCCTTGTCGTATGTTGAGCGGCAGTCTGTGTACACGTTGTAGTCTATTGCGTCTTTAGCCAGATCTATGTGTAGTTCACGTGTGTTACCGTTAGCATCTCGTCTCCCGAAGTCGTATACTCTGTATGTTATGTCTGATGTCTGCTGTATCTCAACCAGCAGATTCCCAGTTCCGATTGAGTGCAGTCTTCCTGCTGGCAAGAAGAATATGTCTCCCACATGAGAGTCATGTGCGGCAATTACATCCATTAGAGGTGAGTGTCCATCAATTGTCTCTTTGTCAGTCATGCGCACATAATCTTCTGGAGTTATGTGTTTGTTTAGTCCTGCGTAAATCTTTGCGCCAGGTTTACTGTTTATTATATACCACATTTCTGTCTTTCCCTGGCATCCATGGCGTTCTTTCGCCAGCTTGTCATCTGGATGTACCTGTACAGACAGGTCTTGTCTGGAGTCTATGAATTTAATTAAGAGTGGGAAGTCTGTTCCGAATCGTTCATAAACTTTTTCTCCTAATAGTTTCTCTCTGTATTTCTGTATAAGCTCAGATATTGTTAGCCCCTTATCTTCACATGACGTTCCTCCCTCTGCTACTATGCTCTCATGGCCTTTTACTCCGGATATTTCCCATGATTCTCCAATATTCTCTGAGCAAGCCTTTATCCCTTTGTATTCTGCAATCTGCTTTCCACCCCAGATGGTTTCTTTAAGGTATGGCTCAAATTTGAATGGCTTCATCTTTGTTTTTTTATAGTGTTTAGTTAATCGTTGATGCAAAGTTACTTATTATCCGATAATGTTCCAAATAAGATTTCCCCAAAAATATATAATCATTGAGACACGTCAAACAATCTGCAAAGATTGTATTATCATTCGTTGTACAACAGATGATTTATTGTGTAATTATGAACAAAAACAGTGGTATTTAACAAGGCTTAACAAAACAAGGTACGAATATCTTCCGTATGTCATTTTTTTATTGTAAATTTGCAGACGTATTGATATTCTTTTTACTGACAAACAAAAACAAACGCCTATTGAGAACATCTACTTAAATACATGAAAATTTAAGAAGAATGAACTATACAACCTATTCTTCTCTAAGGACAGAGAATAAGGAGCAACTATTCAGTGTAGCCCGCAGTGTCAGTCAGTTGGCAAAGATGACTGACGAGGAGCTTGCGATGGCATATGCAGATGGTGAATCAAAGGCGTTTGACTTGTTACTTGGACGTAACAAGGCCAAACTACTTTCTTACATAATGTTCATGGTAAAGGATCGTGGACTAGCCGATGATATCTTTCAAGATACTATTGTCAAGGTGATAACAAGGCTTCGTGGCAGGGATTATCAACCTGTTGGGAAGTTTTGCGCGTGGATGACACGTATTGCCCATAATATCTTGATGGACTATTTCCGTATGCAGCAAAAGAACTGTGTTGTGGAGATGGGGGGTGAGAATAATGTGGAGCGGCTTGAGGACCTCAGTGTCGCTGATGAGAACATTGGCCGGTATGTGCAGAGAGAGTATACGCTTGACGCTGTGAAGCATATGATGGACTCTCTACCTGCTGTACAGCGTGAGGTTGTTTACATGAGATATTTCATGGAGATGCCTTTCAAGGAGATTGCTGATAAGACAGGCGTCAGCATCAATACATCACTTGGACGTATGCACTATGCGGTGATCAATATGCGCAAGATTATCAAGGAGCAGCATCTCGATATAGTTATGTGATATAATTGATTTGAGCCATGGGCGGCCCGTTATTCCGTATACGGCTGTCCTGATAAGATAATGCCGGGAAAGAAGATTGTTATCGCTTTCCCGGCTGTTTTATTATTATCGCAATCGGCGTGGGTGTAATGGACTGTCATATTTCATGCCACGCCATTTCCTTGTCGCCATTTATTATCGTTACCTTATAATAGCTGTCAGGTGTTATCTGTGAGGAGAGGCGGCTAAGGCCTCTCATGCGTGTGCCAATCAGTGTTGTTCTTCTGTTATTGTGCGGGGCTTGTTGTGCCTTTTGAATATTATGTAGAACAGAGTTCCCGCCACTGTCAGGCATACTGGGAAAGCCCACCATATCCCCACGATTCCATATCCGAGATAAATGCCCAAGAACCAGCTTAGGGGAAGGGATATCATGAAGTATGCTATGAACGACACGACCATCAGATGGTGCATGAGCCCGAGTCCTCTCAGCGTATTGGCGTATGTCATCTGCAATGCATCGCCAAACTGGTATACTATCAGCGGTACTATTGTGGCAGCCACGAGGACAGCTATCTGCTCGTCATTGGCAAACCACCATCCTATCTCATTGCGGAGCATGAAGATAGGTATTGCGACGCAGAACGCCATGCAGAGGATAATGTGGAGGCCTGCTCTTGATACCTGGCTGATGGAGTGGTAGTCACGTCGGCCGATATAATGGCTTACCCGGACGGAGATGGCTATACCAATGCCAAGATAGAACATGTAGAAGAACATGGAGACTGTCAGCATTATCTGATGTGCGGCCAGGGGCATCACTCCTGTCCATCCTACAAGGATTGCTGTCAGCGAGAATGCTGCGCTCTCCATGGCCATTTGCAGTCCTGAGCTCCATCCTAATGATATCAGGCGGCGGAATACATGGCTGTCAAGCCTTATGGATGTGAATATCCCGGAAGAGAAGACTCTCATGTCGTGTCTCATGCAGAAGATAATCATGAACACTGTGATGATTATAACCCTTGATATCGCTGTCGATATTCCTGCTCCCAGCAGTCCCAGCTCTGGCATGCCCCATTTGCCATATATAAGGATATAGTTGCCTATAATATTCAATGTGTTAGCCATGACAAAGACCATCATGGATATCTTTGTGCGTCCTATTGTGTCAAAGAACTGTCTCATGGCGCATCCCCAGCAGACGAAAGGCATCGACAGGATATTTATGAGGAGGTATGGCCTCATGAGCGGGAGGAGCTTCTCGGGCTGTCCGAGATAGGGTAGGGCGTAATATAGTGTTACAGCGGCAGCTGTGAGCAGGACAGCGAGCATGGTGTTGGCCACGAGGGCGCATTTCACCACTTGCCCTATGCTTGAGTATTCTTTGCGTCCGAAGCGCGCTCCGGCTATAGGTGTCAGTCCGCATGAGAACCCCACGGCGATGAGTACAAGCAGGGAGAACATCGTGTTTACGAAGCTTGCTGCTGCCAGTTCTTCTGTATTGTGATGCCCTATCATCAGTGTGTCAGCGAGGTTGAGTACAATCTGGCCTATCTGTCCTATTACGATTGGTGTCCCCAAGCGCAGCAGGTCCTTATAGTGGTTTGGTTTTGTTGTGTTGTCCTGTATCACGTCTTTTCCCTTTCTATTATTGGTTGTTGTCCTGTTGTGTCTCTTGTGTTTCCTTGGCTCTTATGGCTTTCCCGTGTTTATAAGCCTGTTGCTCTGTCATTGAGCCGGTAAATATAATATGGCAGGAGATGGCCTACTCCGGCCTTCTCTCCTGTCATTGATGTCGTCAATATACTCTTATTCTGTCTCCTACACGCAGTTGGTAGTCAGGTGACATGCGGTTCTTCTTGTATAGGGATTTCAGCCGTATTCCATATTTCTGGGCTATGGTGTACATTGACTCTCCCTCGCATACTATGTGTGGTCTGTTCTTGAATTCCTTGTCAGCCCTGGTCCTTTTCTTCTCCAGGTATACGATATCCCAGTCGTCGAGGACAGTCTGCTTGTCACGCTCATTTATCTTAGCCAGCTTCCTGTATGACAGTCCGAATTCCTTTCCGATGGTCTTGAACGTGTCCCCTTTTCGCGCAAATACATAGTAGTTGCGGTTATTCATCCTCACCACATGCTCTGTTGTTGTCGTGTTGTGGGCGACGAATTTCCTTGGGACTTCATCGACTTTTCCACCCGTCCCCCTTACTTTTGCTATATCGTATGTCTTCGCGTTGTCGAGTGCATGTAGGTTGTAGCATCTTATGATGTCTATCAGCAGATCAGCGTATCGCGGGTTGGTGGCATATCCACACGCCTTCAGTCCTCTTGCCCATCCGGCGTAGTCGGTGCGTCTCAGTGAGAAGAGCCGACTGTACCTTGGTCTCTCCAGGAACTTTGAATGGTCCTCGTAGCTGTCGTATGGTGATTTGTATACTCTGAAACACTCTCCTATGGCATCATCGTCCTTTTTCATTGATGGCCCTGTCCAGTCATGGCATTTTATGCCGAAGTGGTTGTTCCCTTTTCTTGCCAGCGTGCTTTCTCCCGCCGCGCTCTCTAACAGTCCTTGTGCCATTGTTATGCTTGCGGGGATGTTATGCTTCAGCATCTGGTATACGGCGAGGTCACTGTATTTGTCTATATAGTTCTGGTATCTCTGGTTCCATTTGACGGGTTCCATAGCCGGTGCCACGTATGGCATGATTGCGGCCATGGCCATGATCAAGGTTATGGCGCATATTCTATGGCGTATGCCTTTGTCTGTTGTCTTGTCCTTTGTCGTCATGGTTGGTTCTCTTTTATATAAAAAAGGGGCGGTGCCTATAGCATCGCCCTTGTTGCGTTTGGTAGTGGATAGGGGATTCGAACCCCTATGGCAAGATTGAGAATCTTGAATCCTAACCCTTAGATGAATCCACCATGTTTTCTCGTCTTCTACTATTTCCTCTTTGTAGTGGATAGGGGATTCGAACCCCTATGGCAAGATTGAGAATCTTGAATCCTAACCCTTAGATGAATCCACCGTAGAAGAGTCTTGTCTTTGTGGCTGAGTAAATGTGCTGTGCGGAAGGTGGGGGATTCGAACCCCCGGTACGGTAAACCCGTACGTCAGTTTAGCAAACTGGTGGTTTCAGCCACTCACCCAACCTTCCAAACTGGTTGTTCGCTCAGCTGCTCTCGAGAGCATAAGCTTCAAAAGCGAGTGCAAAGGTACTGCTTTTATTTTAAACCACCAAATTTTTATGCTCCTTTTTTCTCCCCTTCCTTAATTTTGATGGTTTTTGCTCTGTTTGATTTGTCTGTTCCTCGTATGCAGGCAGATGAGTAGGTGTGCATGAGTTTTTATATATAATCCCTGCACAGCCTACTGCACGCTGGCAGCACATGATAACGGCCGTGTCGGAGCTGCCACACTCATTCATACAACCATGCCGTTCCTGTACCGGTACAATCTGTTTTATCTTCGTGCGTTCTCCTCTTTATTGCTATGCTTTATGCTTTGCTTGTCATGCTTGTATCCTCGGCTGAGGTTATATGTCAGGGTGATATTCAGCTGTGGGCATGACTTGTTATAGCGGGATATATCGGTGACAATACCGTCTGTGGTTGTCCGTGATTTGCTCTTCTGGTGACACAGCAGGTTGTAGCACTGTATCTTCAGTGACACACGTCTCTTGGAGAGATGTTGCAGAAGGGCGATGTACGTGTAGTGGTAGGCATTGCTTCTTGAGTATGCGTTCTTCACAGCAGAGGAGAACGAGTAGGACATCTCAAAAGAGGTGTTTCTGCCAAGGGAGAATGAGTGTTGTGTGAAGAAGTTGCCGGAGAGGGCATTGGGGTAGACAGCATTGTCGGCAGAGAAGTCGCTGTACAGCAATCCGCCCTGGCATATCATGTTCCACCATCTTGTCAGCGTGACGGGGATATAGGCATTCAGTGACAACGCCTTCCGCTTTGTCCCGTCGACAGCAGTGTGTACGGTCACGATATCTGAGCCTATACGGCTCGGATAGTTATACTCGCTGATGGCGTTGTCGCTCCATATATACGACAGTGTCAGCGAGTACTTGTTGCCTATGACTGAGCCCAGGCTCATCTCGTTGACGATGTTCGGTCTCAGCTTAGGGTTGCCAGTATATATGGTGTACCGTGACATGTAATATTGTGTGGGCATAAGGAGGTTGTACGATACCCTCTCTATGCGTCTGGCGTATGTGCAGCTGACGGCAGCCCTGTCAGTCGCCTTATACGAGCTGTAGAACGACGGGAAGAGATAGAGCTTTGAGTAGGGCTCCAAACCTTCTGCCATGTCTATGTCTGAGTATTCTCCCCTCAGGCCTGCCGATATGTTCCATCTTCCCATGTCTGCGCTGCATTTCGTGTACAGCGCGTATGATGTCTCCTCGTACCTTAGCCTGTAGCCTGCGCTCTCGTCCTGTGTCCATACCCCCTCACTGTCAGCCTTGTATGATGCAAGGTCGCTATGGAGGCTGGAGAGCGAGTATCTCGCTCCCGCCATGATCTTCACATGCTGGCCAATGCCGTGGGTGTAGCTGGTCTCCGCTGTTATGATTGTCGACGGGCGCGACTGCTCCTCTGTCTTCCTTTCCATTGCGGGGGTGGAGTTGTCTTGCGCGTAGTTCTGGTATATGTACTTGTTCACGTCGTCATAACGGAAGCAGCGTGAGTAGTCAGCTATCACGCTCAGCTTCCTCTTCCCCTCATTGTCGAGAGCCAGGGCGTAGTTGAGGGTCAGGTCGAGATAGTCAGATCTCTGCGACTCGTCGTGTTGTGTCTCAGTCCTCACATTGTCAGCCCCCGTCAGGTGGGTGACACTCTCCACCGCCTCATCCTTCCGCCAGTAGGAGTAGCTTGCGCCCAGTGCCAGTGAGTGGTGCGCATTTGGCGTGAAGTACCAGTTAGCCGCCACGCTGTGGTTCCTGTCGTCTATCTTGTCCCTCGCGTGTGGGGTGTCGTATGTGATGCTGTTCTTCGTGTCGTGTGTCCTGCTGTCGACATACAGCCACTCCCTGCCCGTCAGCGTGTTGGCCGATATGTCGAGCGAGCTTTTCTCCGTCGAGTATCTGAATGCCACGTATGGCGCCACAGCATGGTATTTGAGGAGAAAACCCTTCACTTGTACTGTCCCCTCATATCCTCGCCCATACGACCGTCTCTTAATGATGCGTATGATGCCGCCCTGCCCCTCGGCCGAGTACTCTGCCGGAGGTATCGGTATGACCTCTATGCGGTCGATATCCTCCGAGTGTATTGTCGCCAGATACCTCTTGAGGCTCTCGCCGTCCATGTCCATCTCCTTGTCGTTCACATAGACCTTGGCTCCCGATATGCCGTTGATGTATATCTCGCCGCTGTCCGTCATCCTCACTCCTGGCATCTGGTTCATGAGGCTCTCGGCCGTGTTGGCTGTCGCCGCAGCGCTGTTCTTTATGTCTATCTTGTATCTGTCAGCCTCGAACACAACTCTCGGCCGTCTCGCTGTGACGACGACATCCTGTAGCGCGTTCTGTCTCTCGCTGATAGTTACTGTGCCCATGTTGATATCCTTGTCCACGATGGCTGCCATGGAACATGTCTCATAGCCTATCGCGCTGAATGTCACACGGTACCTTCCCTCAGGCACGATAACGGAGAAATGACCGCAGCTGTCGCTTACAGCCCCCATTACATGTCCCGATACTGAATCAGCGAACGATACTGTAGCATACTCAACACCCTTGCCCTCATCGCCACATACCATGCCATTGACATTGTATGTCTCCTGGCCAAAAAGCGACAGGGGAAGTAGAAGAAACGAAATGAAGAATAAATATCTCATGATAGTGCGTGTTTGTGTCTGTTCTTAACCGTGAGCCAATAGTGTTTCTGTGCAAAAATTTATCACATATCTGTTATATACATATGAGAAAGCTCCATTAAGGTCAAACTTAGCCTTTCCTGTCCAGAAACTTGTTCCCTTGTCCAAAGCGTCCATGCCGCCGAGCAGACCTCCAGCAACACCGCTTGACAATGCTCCCACGCCACCATATTTCAGACCCTCAACAAGGCCACTTCCAAAGCTGTAGCCTTCAGCCCACGAATTACCGGCACCCAAGATAAAGCATCCTGCAAATCCAGAACTCGCTCCTGATGCCGCACCAGCCCAGAAACCTGTAGATGCTACACCTTGCGCCAGTCCAGCAGCACCAGTCCAGAATTCGTCATATCTTCAAACAACAATGATTCTTTTCGCTTCTATAGTGGCATGAAACATCATGACCCATGTCGGATAGCTATTGTGACATTAACGTTTTCCGGCATTCTCTTGTGTTTTGTACTCATATATACGTCTATGGAAGTCACTCCTTCTTATCTTTCGACAGTCATAAAGCTTTTTCTTGCGGATTTCATCCATGGAATAATGTGTTGCAACTTGCCAATTGATGGCATATATATAACAAGGGTCTTTATATAGTTGGTCAGGAAAGATAGCTCCTGATTCAGAATCTGGTAACGTATAGAAATAGTTGGAGTATATTACTTTTTTACCATGAATATAAACTACCGTTGTATCCTCAGGACTATCAATGTGTAAAGTGTCATAAGGGTTTTTACCACATACCATAATACCCTCAAGAGTGTCAGACACAGTCAGTTCGATCAGCAAAGTGTCCTTTGTGCAGTTTTTGACACGATATCCTAATGGAATAGTATCTATAACACACGATATCAGGAAAATATGCGTAGATACTAATAAAAGCAATATGTTACTTAATCTATGTTTACTCATAGTTCAATGATAGATAAATCGTCGATAAATGATTACATCCCAAACTTTTCTTTCATTAACGCTTTAGAGATATTTATTGCCGAACGCGGATTCAACTAGCAAGTGCAAATATACGAAATCTTTTCATAAAAGCACTCTCTTGGTGTTGAGAAATTGAGTTTTTCCCTTGGTCTTGTGTTGATTTTATGCATAATCGAAGTAATTTGATGATGTTAAGCATAGAGTTAAGGTCTTGGTTATTTTCGGCTAATTTCGTATATTGATGTGCGGGCAGTGTGTCTTGGCTGGCGCATCATGTTCTTCCGGAACAGCAGCCTGCTTAGTCCTGCACGGTCCATCAGACGGCCTATGGCAATTGAGCCGGCGACGGCCGAGCTGAGGGTGATGATGCAGAAGCATAGGATGTTACCGTTCTCTACCATATCATGGAGAAGCCTTTTCGACAGCAGCGTGAATATTGGGTGGAGAAGGTATATGGGCAATGTGTTAGCCCCGATATAACCTATGGCCCGCGACAGCGTGCCGTCCATCCTGCGTGTGTACCATACCGTGAACTCCACCACACAGATGCCGAGCACAATGCTGAAGTATGAGAGCTGCGTGGCGTACTCCTTGTTGGTGCATACAGCATACGCCACCGTCATGATGGCAATTATGGAAGAGGCGGCAGACCCCTTGAATATCCCACCGAATTCCCCGTATCTTCTCCTTACCGCCACCCCTGCAAAGAATGCCAGTGGCGATGAGAGGCTTAACAGTGGCGTATAATATGACAGCGCGACCGCCATAAGCAGTGTCCATGTCATGGCGTTTGCAGAGCCGAGGCGTGAGCAGACCCTGTGCGAGAGATAATATACGCCGCCACATATAATCATGGTATGCAGATACCAGTATGGCCCTATGGGATGGAGCAGCAGCCGCTCCACGACAGCACCGAGGCTCAGTACGTCTATCCCGTCCCTCACGGGGAAGAAGTAAGACAGAATGGTGTATGCCGTCTCGAATACGGCATACATCATCGTCATCGTCCACAGATACTGCCCGAACTGCCTCCATGTCTTGTCAACATTGAAGAGGTAGCCCGTAATAAAGAGGAACAGCGGCACGACAAAGGCCAGTATGGCATTCTGCATGGCAGGGTACGCATCCTTGAACGGAGTGCAGTGGATGAGTATCACGAGCAGTATCAGCGTGCAGCGTATGGAGTTTATTTCCATTCCTTTAGGGGTATTATCTTTTTCCGGGTTGTCACCAGAAGAATATGCAGTATATGCATCCTGCAACGCCGATGACTGATATGATGATATTCCACGTGACGACGCGCCAGTCTCTTATCTCGAGTGACTCCTTGATGTTAAGTATGGCACGTATCAATACTGCAAGCAGAACCAGGCAGATGACTACAAAGCTGCAGGCCAAGATTAGAGATTTGGTAGATGTGAACATTCGCTGTTTTTTTTTTTGTTGTTGTTAATCAGAAAGTTAAGTTCATTACTGTCTTCATATGTCGGATTTCATAATGGAGAATCTTGAATGCTTACATCTGTCAGTCGCTGTCGGACAAATTCTTGCCTGACAGCGACTGACAGATGTGTGGTCAGAACCGTACTCCAATCGACAAGAAAGCTCCGTGATAAGTCTTCATGCCGTCTGCACGGAAGTCCTTGGCCATATAGCCGACCCCGACAAGAGGCTGGATATTAAGGATGCGCCTTGGACAATAATAGTACAGCCCTGCCCTATATGTTGTATGCTTAGTCATACCGCTGCTTGTGACAGACGTGACAGCAGCCCTCAACTCGAATATAGATGGGTCTTTCTTATCAGCTGGAGAAATGACGTATCCTATACCGCCACCCAAAGAGAACGAGTTGTTATAATCGTCCGTAATGCCATTCTTGGGCACAATATTGTCAAACTCTCCAATGGCATGTATAGAGAGGTGTGGTGTGAGAGAGTAGTTTATATCCACAGCAGCCTCGTATGGCTGTATCTGCTTGTGCTTTGTGCCCATGCCAAGCGACATTTCCAGATGGAGCGGGAACTCAGATTTCCTTTGCTGTGCCATTACAGACAGAGGTAAGGCCAACATCAATGACAGTAATGTGATAACTTTCATTTTATTATCTATTTAGCATGTCCTAAAGATATTATGCTATGGTTAGTGTTAAGGATATTACCTTGTGTGTCGAGATGTATGCGGCTTCCATGCCTTCAACCTCAAGAGAAGAGCATGGTGCGGCAATACATATCAGCACATTCGGTAATCTTTAGGTATCCTGTAATCATTATGAAGTGAACTGTACAGTTTGCGAGACATGTATATCTGCTGCAGTAAGCAGGTGAAGGTTCGTATAAATACAGACGTTTTATCTATGATGATTTTCATCTGCACTCGGCATAACAATTAAGCACGCTTAGTGTTCTGCTCACGCTTGGCGAGGAAACGTCTGTATTTAAGAGAACAGTTGGCAACGTCTAATCTTCTATTCATTCATGACTTGTCACCAGAACTTCACGACAGCAGTCTGCCCTTTCCTTATCTGCACGTCTTTTGTATCTATCCCAGCATACTCAGCTTTCATTGCTATGCGGTATGTGCCGACATTGATGCCGTTAATCTCGATAGGTATCTTTCCGTATGATACTTTCTCGTATGCGTGAAGCTTCTCATTACCCCTGATATCCATGACATATATTGTCACCTTCTCGTCGTGTCTGATGTATATATCATTGGTGAACTCAACCCTGAGGTTTCCCTCCTGTATGAAGTCGTCCTCGTCAATGCACGACATGAGGCAGAGCGTTACTACTGCCGTAAGTGTGAATAAGATGTACTTTTTCATTGTTTTTTATATAGCTGTTATTATTTGCTTATACAAAATTGCCTTGTTCATTTGTTCTTTCTCCTTCTTATAGAAACTATGGGTAGGTGAGCTAAACTCGCTGATGATACTACCCATAGTATTTCGTATAGCAGCTATCAATCGTGCTTACAACTCTTAGCCCGTATTTTATCTATCGTGGCAATCTCTACAACCGAGAATCCGAACAAGAAGAGCCAGATAAGAGTCTCAATCGTGCTGGCCATGAGATAGTGGACGATAAGTCCGGCAAGCGTGATGATCAGACTGAACATTGTCTCTGGCAGCGACACCTTCAAAGTCTCAATAAACTCTGATTTCGATTCCTTGTATAGCTTTACTTTCAGTGAGAAATCAATGATTATCAGCACTGTGGTTATGGCGAGGTCCGTATAGAATATCCAGTATACATTCTCGAAAACAGGAAATATAGCCCACATCGTTATGATATACATGTAGACATATCTATCAAACGCTTTTGTCTTTTCTTTTAGTGTCATAATTGTTGTCTATTAGTTATAAATTACATTCCAATAAGATCATCTGTCAAGATTCACCCTGTCGTTTAGGTCTAATTCCACACCATTGAACTTCAGAACATCCCCACCAACCTTAAATCCAATCACAAATGTTCCTGGGAACGTTTGTGTATTCTGTTGCTGTATATATATGACAGGAACGCGGATAGTTGCGTGAGGAATTTTCGTCCCTTCTTTGTGGTGAATGTCATACAAGGTGATTATTGTCTCCAGACCATCACAATACCCTTTCTGAGCAGATGTGGCCAGAACGAAGAGTGTTAAAAGAAATTTGATGATTTAAGCATACTTGTTCTGTTATTTGTTTTTATGCCTGCAAAATTATATAAAATTCCAGAATTGAAAGAAAAAAGAGTACACCAAAAGTACACCAATTTGTTATGTGTGATGTAAGTGACAGTCAAACAGGTATTTAAGCATACTATGAAAAACAGTGGTTTTTCTTTTGCTGGATAAGTTAGTATAATACAATAGGCTTGTGGATGTGTTATAATCCTTAATTCCGCAACACTATTCCAAATATAACTTTTTAAGTACCTGAGCAACAAAAAGTTGCTCAGGATTTTGCCATGTCAGATTTTTCAC
>SAMEA3663208__coassemble_412_pt1 | contig 13115 bp, 12 predicted proteins | sample SAMEA3663208__metabat2_high_PE_004 | metagenome-assembled genome bin SAMEA3663208 (sample SAMEA3663208) | pig gut metagenome | biome: pig gut; feature: pig-associated habitat; material: faeces | place: China | collected 2013
GCCCCGTACATACCGTTTATGCCACGCCACTGGCTGACAAGAGCCCTCATCCATATCGCGAACATCTCGTGCCACATCTCCCAATCTGTCGGCACCGTAGCCGCGAGCTCCGCCACACGGTCACGGCCGTCCCATTCAGGCAGACTGTCGAGCCATACGGCGATGGGGTCATAATCCTGCGTCATGGTAGAGTGGACATAGCGGTCGATATCCTTGTCCCACACGTCGATGCCAGTCTCACGCAGTTCCATGCATATCGTGTTGCGCACCTCAGGGGTGTATGGCTGCCAGCGGGCTATGTACCGGTTTATCTCCATAAACTCCATGCTGTCAGTCAGTTCGTTACGGCGGAAACGGTAGCGTGCGGCCACAGCCTGTTTCATCATTCTTATGAGGATCGCGCTCTTGGGTATCTTGCTGACAGTCTTCCCCGTCCTGTTCTTGTAAGCCTCCCCGAATGATGTCCTCACGAGCAGCGTCTTCCCCTCAAAACGTCTCATCCTCAGCGTACACTTCACAGCCACCTCTTCCTCTATGCCAGCCCTGGCGCACGCTTCGGCGACAGATATCAGCTCGGTGGCGTCGTCGCCCTCGTCGTCTATCTGTAGCTCGCGCCTTATGAGGTTGAATGTTGTCACATCGTGCTCCAACTTCGTGTATCCAGGTACCGTCGAGACCTTTGCCATCAGCGGTGTTATATTCCCCGTCCTGCATAAGTCGTCGTCGGGCATCCTTGTCGGCATCTCCATTCTCAGGGCCACAGCATCGGCATTATAATAGCATTCGCTGTCAGCCGATATGTGGCATCCGCTGTCCGTCCGCCCTCCCTCGCCCGTGCTCTCTATACCTGTCATTGCCAGCATATACTGCACGGCACGGCAGTAGGCGTTGGCGTGGAACAGCTCGCTGTCGGTTATCCCGTTTGCCGACTCGTATGCCATGATGACCTTCAGCGTCTTCCCTGACGCTCCTGCGAATGCGCATACGACATTTGGCGACAGTCTGACTTTCTGGTGGGTAGCCTCCAGCACTCTCCGGTCGCTGCATGGCAGAGAGACCATGACGAGCCCTGAGTAACCATCCTTCCCATTGCCCCATATAATGTATGGGAGGGTCCGGCCGTCGTCGCTGTCCGGTGTCATGTCCTCCTGGCGTAGTGTATCGAGAGAGTCACGAAGATTCTGTACACTCTTGGCGTATTTGCCGCTGCGTATCATAACCATGATTTCCTCAATGGTCATGAACTTTTTCCTTTCTATCCCTCTGTATAGGTACCTTATCTCTACTGAAATCATACTATTAATGCTCTGAACTCAACCTGTGTTCAATACTGATGCATCTAAGTAGGTGTGCAAAATTATTTTTGTAATGATTATATTGATTAGTGATGCAGAATCAGTATGTGACATAAAGGAGTGTAGCGACTCCTACTCGACTGTTGTCACTTGCAGATAATGCGCAGTAGGCAGTGCAAGGATTATAAATATAATTCTGTACACCTACTTATAAACTGTAGTGTCTGTCTCTCCTCGGTTGTCATCATGTGTTGGTAGTGTGCAGTACACCTCCATCCGTTTATTACCATTGCTCTTCTCTTGCCACCCCATTCAGTACATCATGTTGCGTCATTCAGTACATCATGGTCTGTCATTCAGTACCTTTGAGCTTGTCATTCAGTACCTTCTGGTAGATTGCAGCCGGTTAGTCCTTCTCTTCATGACTTGACACCTCCTTGACACCTTCTGACAACCTCCTTGACACCTCCTGTTATGCTAACAGTCACAATAACAGCCGATTACCATCATGCTTGACACCTTGACACCTAAATCAGAAAAAATCACAGAGTCGTTCCCTTCAATATCCTGTCTGTATCACACGGAATGTCACGGAGTATCACGGATATTTTTCTTTTCGTCCCGATATTTTTTCTTTATCCCGAATTTTCGAATTTTCGAATTTCTTTTAATCACACGGAGAATCGTGGAAGGTCACGGAAGACAAAAATTCGCTAATTCGCAAATTACCTCCCTGCGGTCAGTGGGTCCAAGGACAAGTCTCGTGACAAGAAAAATCCGTGACCGTCCGTGTGAAGAGATAATTCGCAAATTCGATAATTCGTGACAAGAAAGAAAAAATCCGTGACCTCTGCGATTTTCCGTGTGATGTAATTCGTGGACCTCCGTTGTGAAGATGTCATTTCCTCATGATGTTCCTGTACGTCTCTATCAGGCTGCTGACAATCTTCTGTTTGTCAAGACTCGCTGCTATGAGATTCACGGAAATACTCCTTGAAAGCGTCGATGTCCGTCATGAGGTGCCAGTGTTCCTTGTACCATTCAGACGGCATGTTCCACCATTTTACTTTCAGCAGGAAGTCAATCGTTTCCTTGTTATAGCGGTATCTGATAACTCTTGCCGGTATGCCACCGACAATGGCGTATGGTGGCACATCCTTCGTCACGTATGCCCCAGCCAGCACCACGGCACCATCGTGAATCTCAACGCCACCGATGAGCGTCACATCCTTGCCTATCCAACAGTCGCTGCCAATCTTGTTCACAAGCTCACGCTCCTTGTCGTAGAACCGGAACTCGTCGAACATCTGGCGGTCAGCGTATGTCATATGCTGCGGGTTCTTGCTCTTCGATAAAGAGAAGAACAGCGGACAGGTTGTGACGTATGGGGCGGTGTATGCGTGTGTGGCATTCAGATACCTGCAGTTAGGTCCGATGGAAGTGAACCTCCCAATCTCTGCACTCACGAATCCGCCTCCTCCGATATACGACCCATAACCCAACGAGCCGAAGAAGAACGTCTGTTCAGCCACCATGTTCATTCCCTCAAAGCGACAGCGGTGGGACATCCGTGAAGACCAGAAGAATTTCACTTTATCGCCGTTGACCCATTTGTGCCAAAGGAAAAGCAATGTTCTTGACAGGTAAGGTATTCTGTCTATTATCTTTCTCATGCTAATCTTTTATATACATTCTCTTCACGCCAATCGTCTGATTAGCTTATACAGTAGCAGTAAGTCGTAGCGGTAGCGTAGGGTGGGGTACAATTTATCGACTTGTTCCTTGTAATAGTCTCTCTCCCCGAGATACAAAGAATACAGAGCCATGTATTCCCAGAACGATTTGTTATGGAAATCCAGATACCCCATAAAGTCTTCCTTTATGTCCTTGCGTGCGTTGGAGGCAGAGGCAAAACTAACATTAATCTTTGCTACAGGATAAGGGCATAAATATAATGTGTGTTTCCTATATAATTTGAACAGCCTTTCCAGGTCCTCATATCTGCGAATACGTTCATCAAACAGATTTGCTTCACAAATACTTTTTCTATACAGAGTACTTCCTGAGCATTGGTATAATAACCCATAGACGTGACTTCTAAAGATATTGCCAACAAATCCCTCTCTATATTTTTTTGTCAGTATATCTTTTGATGACTTTTCAATTATCACTTCTCCAAGAAACATATCTGCATCAGAAACCGTTGTAGTTCTCTGAGAAAAATAATTCAACGCCCCCGGCAGCAATTCGTCGTCTGCATCGAGGAAAAGAATCCATTCGCCTCTTGCGTTCTTAGTGCCCGTGTTGCGTGCCTTGCTCGGTCCGCCGTTCTCCTGCTCGATGAGCCTGATGCGTGGGTCGTTGATGCTCCGCACGATGTCCGCGCTGCGGTCTGTAGAGCCGTCGTTGACGACAACCACCTCAAAGTCGTCGTAGTCCTGACTGAGCACGCTCTGCAGCGACCGCTCTATTATCGGCTCCTTGTCATATAAAGGTATTATTACTGATATCATGGGTTATCGTTTTAGGAAAAGCTTTTGCAATAGATTTATGCTTTTCTGTCTTACATATCCTTTTGATGTCATTGTCAGTGCAAAGACGAATTTCTCAGAGAGAGAGCATCTGAGGAGAAAAGCCCGAAACATATCTTTCCATTCTTGTGTGTCTATACATTCATTGTATCTGTTAAGTGATAGGATATGCAGGAAGATATATCTTTTCTGTGCCCCACGTTCAAAGTTGTCAATGTTCGCCGTGAAGTCTCTCACCATTGTCTTGAAGGCGAGCACCTCTTTCTCCGTGTTCTTGCTTTTAGTGATAGAGCCGGGCGTCTCACGGTAGAAATACAGTTTCTCAGGGCAGAATGCCATGCGCTTGACGTGCTTGGCAAGGAAGAAAGTCCAGTAGTTATCCTCATGGATTATCCCCTCCTTAAACCACAGCGCATTGTCGGTTATGAGTTGGCGGCGGATAAGGCGGTTGGCAGCCGTCACAGGGATACGGTCATAGTCAAGCAAGGCGCGTTTTATTATCTTCTGATTATCAGAGAACTCGGGGAAAGAGTGGCTGCCGAACTGGTCCATGTGATGCCCGGCATTTGTGATATAGAGTGCCGGAAGCAGATCCACTCCGCCATTCCTGTCCGCAATAGACATCAATGTCTCAATAGCAGAAGGAACAAGATAGTCATCGCTGTCGAGGAAATAGACATATTCGCCTGTGGCCGCTCTGATGCCAGTGTTACGTGCGGCAGAGAGTCCCCCGTTCTTTTCTCTCTGAATGAATGTAAACCGTATATCGCCTTGATAGCTATCGATAAACTGTTTTGCTATGGCAGCGCTGTTATCCGGCCCGCAGTCGTCAACGATGATACACTCTATGCCTTCCGTCATCGTCTGATTGGCAACAGATTGCAGACATTCCTCGACATACTGCTCTACGTTATAGACGGGGATGATGATTGAGATTCTTGTTTTCATCGCATAATGGTTTCTAATCTGTCCACAACGGCTTTGGCAGCCGTCCCGTTCTCGAGGCTTCCATACATTTTGTCGAATTCCTTGCATGCAGCTTGGTATTCTTCTTCATCAAAATTCATGATAGCATTGTTGAGCTCGTCATTGTTGTGGCAGAATGGGAATGGAACTTTGAAGAACCAATCTTTCAGTCCGCGCATTCTCTGATATTCAGGTATGTCTGTCGTGAAGAGGAAGACAGGACGATGCATAAGGTTGAAATCGAACATGGTGCTGGAATAGTCGCTGATGCACACGTCAGAGATAAGCAGAAGATCCTGCATGTCAGGATAGTCTGTCACATCGACCACTTTGTCAGAGTACTCGAACTCCGCTTTGCCATACCATACGAAACAAGGGTGCATACGTACGAGAATCATCCAGTCTCCACCGAATCTCGTTTCGAGAGTTGCCAGTAGCCTGGTGGTGTCTATTGCATAAGGGTCGTTGCTTTTCTCGTTACGGAAGGTTGGGGCATATATAAGCACCTTAGTGCTTTCTTTGATGCTAAGCTTGTTTTTAATGCGGATGATGTCATCATTTGTGTAATTGAAGAAGATGTCATTTCGTGGCAGTCCTGTTTCGGCAATCTCTCCGTCAGGATACCAATAATATTTTCTTACTTCCTCGGTAAATAGCTTGCTGCTTGACAAGGTGAGGTCAGTTACAGAGGAATGCCATTTGCTGCCCTCTATATATCCATTCCCCAATTTGTCGCCAGCTTGCGCCTCGACAAATTTCGCACCTATCTGCCCATGAGGCGAATAGATGAAGAACTGTGAGGATTTCTTCTTAAGATTAATTCTGCCTTTTAGGGTGGTGACTATGACTTTTGCAGTGGCAAGTTCATAGACTGATTCCAGTCGTGATAGAAGTGCACGTCTAATCTGTGAGGGATACTGTTCTGCATCGTTGTTTTGTGCATCCGTACACCATACCATATCGTATGGGAGATTGCGACGTATAATTTCCTGTGCTATGTATTTCGGGCTGTCACCATATCCATTGCCGAAGTCGTGTATTAAAACTATCTTGTTCTTCTTGACAGGAAGATAATGGAACAGTCTGATGCATAGCATCATTACGGGATGGTAGAACTTCCAATAGAGAGTTTGTTTGATTTTCATTTATCTGATGGATTAGTATTCATTATCAAAGTTCATTGTCTTATTGTCCTCTCTTTCCTGATTCTATTGATGTAATAGTCTGTAACAATATCTTTCAGATAGAAGAAAGTCTCGTTTTTGAGTAAGTATGACAACCCTACATATATTATCACTCCGATAAGGATTTGTATAGTCAGGAGCAGATAGATATTGATATTCAGCAGCCCAACGAGATAGACAGCCGTAGCCATCACTCCCGACATGAAGAATGCTGCCTTCACGTCGTTTATCTGTTCAAGTATAGAATATTGTAGATGTTTCTTGTTCGGTATGGTGTTCATAAGCAGCACATAGATGCTGTAGATGAAGAGTCCGACCGAGATGGCTATGGGACTGATACAAGTCGCAACGAAAAGGATAGCTAACATAACCGGCTTCTTGTAGAACTCGAGCTTGAGCACCTCGTCTGCCCGTCCGATGGCAAGGAGAGCCTGAAGATTGGCAGTGTTCAGCACCGTCATGCAGCAAGTGAGGCATGCCACCTGCATGAAGGGGATAGCAGGATTCCATTTCTCAGAATAGAGGACAGGTACAATCTGCTCAGCTATGGCTGCCAGTCCGAACATTATAGGGCATAGGACATAGCTGCTTGTCATCATCGACCGGCGGATGCCGCGTTTCACTGCCTGCTTGTCGTCGTTCACCTGTGAGAGAGCAGGAAAGAGTACACCATTAATAGTCCCGTTGATATTGTTCATGAACATATCCGGCAGTCCATCGCCACGGTTCAGGAAAGCGAGGTCGGCTTTGGTGTATTTGTAGCCTATGAGATAGCCTTTGAGCTGTGAGCAGAAAGTGCCTATCAATCCTGCTGCCTGTTTCTTCCATGCAAAGGAGAAGAGCTGTTGGAAACGCTGCCATGAGAACTGTAGTGATGGACGCCATTTTGACAGATGATAGAGTGCGAGAGAGTTGGCTATGGTCGCCATAAGGTTCTGCGCAACAAGAGCCCATGGACCGAAACCTTTGTATGCCATGACTATGGCGATGCTTGATGCTGCTATCTGTCGCCAGAGCGATGTGACGAAGAGTTTCCTGAACTCCATCTTCTTGGAGATTAGTGCACCGTGCACTCCTGTCAGAGAGCCTATGGGCATGCCTATGGACATGACGCGTATAAGCGGTGTGAGGAGGGGGGTGTTGTAGAAAGAAGCAATAAAGGGGGCGAGGAGAAAGATGATTATGTATATGACGAACGACATCACAACATTTGAGTAGAAGACAGTGTTGTAGTCAAGTTCGTCGGCTTCTTTCTTCTGTATCAACGACATGCCCAGACCACCATCAACAAAGACACCCATCAGAACTATGAACATTCCGGCGAGCGCCACGGTCCCATAGTCTTCGGGGAGAAGCAGACGTGCCAGAATAACGGTGACGACGAATGTCAGACCCTGGTTGAGCCATTTCTGGGCAAACTGCCAGAACAGTCCGCTTATTGTTTTGTTTCTTAGATTATTGTCTGCCATTGTTGTCAACATTCAGCCCGGAAAGCAGGCTTTGGTCGCTCCATAGATAACCCCATTCCCCAAAGCGGCCAATGGGTTCTACGCCTTGGCTGATGAGATATTTGCGTACCTTTTCACGACATACGTATATGTTCTTGTCGAAGATGACATTGGCATAGGCTTCAAAGCCGATGTGTGTGAAGAGGATGTCTTCTTCTTTGATGATGCCCATCTCTATGAGCTTCCCTACCGTCCTTTCTTTTAGCTCCTGTTCGGTGAATGCGTTTTCCGCACAATATACCTCCATCTGCAGGGAGGAGCATCCTTCTGGCGCATTATTCGGAGACTTCAGCGATGGAGAATACACACGTGCGGCAAGTATGTCCTCGTCATAGATATACCACCAGAGATACGGGGGTATGTCTTTTGTCTTAAGGGCGATGGAGACATGATAGCCGGATGTGGCCTTCAACATCCTGGCTGCCGTTTTGATGTCTTCAGGCATCCCAGACATGAGCGAGGGATAGAGATTGAGAGGGAGAGTGGAGATAAGACGAGTGAAATGGTAGGTGGTGTTATCTGATGTCTTTACTGTTTTCTTCGTAGTATCAATGTTCGTCACTTCCTTGCCGTATCTGATGTCTGTCCCTTCAGCCAACAGACTGAAGAACTGCCGGTAGCCTCCGGATGCTGGATAGCGCATCTCTTTGGCGTAATATGTGACAGGGGTATCGGCGGTTTGTGACCCTTTAATCACTTCTTCTACCGAAGGCTGATAGATGCGTTGTCCTACCCAGCGTGTCTCCAGCTCCTTAGCCTCACTCATCCAATATTTCTTTGTGTATTTCATCGGGAAATGCTCAGCGAAATAATTGCCGAACTGTATCCTCAGCCACTGCTCGTAGTTGTGAATCTTGTCAGCCTCAACGTTATTCGGCCGTGAAAGGAAATCTTTGATGATAAGAGACTTCTCTTCAGCTGAAAGAGGGTAGAGGTTGTTCTGTGCCGGATGCTTTATCCATTTACGGTTGTATATGTTGTAAGGGTTAGGGATATGTGTGATGATTCGCTTGGCCGAGGTGTTGAAGATATTCAGCACACGCTCGTCTTTGGCAAAAGAGAGATGTACGAAACGGTCAAAGGTGAATCCGTCTATTGTGAAGCATCCGCACAGCCCGCCGTATGTTTCGTTTTTCTCCAGAACGAGAGGTGTCTCACCTTTTTGCCTGAGCGAGTATGCCGCCCCCAATCCGGATATGCCGGCTCCAAGTATTATGGTGTTATTATTCATCTGTATGAAGCATCCAACTTATAGTTTTCTTTATTCCTTCGCCGAATGGCGTGGTGTTGTATTCGCCTATGTCCTGACGTAAGGGACTGGTGTCGAACATCGAGAAGTCATATCTCACTCCGTCGTCATTGCGTATGCCTATCTTTATCCGCTCTTTTCTGCCTGACAAGCTTCCAATCTCCGATAGATATTCATGAAGAGGTCTTGGTGAGCCAGAACCAATGAAATAGGTGCTCCGGCTGTTTACGGCATCGCCTAAACGGACGATGGCTTCTATGAGGTCGTCGATATATATGAAATCATAAGGCTGTTGTGCCGGGCCGAATGTAGCATCCTTGTCTGCCAGAATCTCCTGCAGGGTGTAGCTGACAAGGTTGCCTGTCTTATTGCCTATGCCGTAAATGTTTGAGAACTGCATCCAGATACAGTTCACACCGATATTCTTGCAGAACGTGTCGAGAAACAGGTGGCATGCGTGTTTAGCAGTCCCATATATCATGCCCCCGTTTGTGGAAGAGAGATACGGCAGGCTGAAGACGGCGTTTTCTGCCACTGTTCCTGCACATAGGAGTCTCGGCACACCAAGCGTTTTGCAGGCTTTGGCACAAATAATCGCCATGTTGACATTCGCTAACTGTATGTCAGGGTCGGCCTTCTCCTGTCCGTTCACACCTCTCCATGCCAGATGATAGAAAGCATCATAGTCTCCTGCCGGAATCTTCTCTGTCAGAGAATTGTCAATTTGTGTTTCGATGGTTGTCAGGAGCTTTGACGGAGCAAGCCTACTGTTCCGGAATGAGATGTCAATGGCTAATACCTCTGTGCCGGCCTGAAGAAGCCGCTTCGTAAGCGAGCTGCCAATGAAGCCGTTAGCGCCAGTCACTATTACTCTTTTCATACTTTGAAATCATATTCTATGTCAGCGATGTCTTTTCTGTCGCTCTCCAATGGGTCGTGAACCTCTGGGATGAAATCTACAAGCATGCTGTTATGCGTAGGTTCCGCTCCAGCAAAAGCCATCCATAAGCCGGGTGCTATGGTGAGGCGCTGATAGTTGTCGCGTGGGGAGAGCACAATTTCCTGAAATTGCCCTTTGGTCGGACTGAGGTCTCGGTCGTCGTAAATGACGAACTTCACCTTCCCTGTCAATACCACAAGATTAAGGACATATCTGTTGTGGCGTTTCCAGCCTTTTACCTTGTGTGGTTCTATCTGCGTGAAGTATGCCTCTCCGAATCCGACAAATCCGTCATCGGTGGCTTTCAGCGCATGCCATAAATCGCCCTTGGGCACACTGATTTGCCTGAGAGGATGGAGACTGACACCATCTATCATCATCTCGCCCATAGCAGACCCTCCCTTGACGCTTCTTGCATATAATAGTTTATCTGGCTGACAGTGAGACGATACATGTCCTTGCACTTCTCGATATAGAATGCCTTGTACCATTCGGCAATGATATGCACACACTGGCTATAGTGAAGAGTGGAATGCCAGTTGAGATAGGCAAGAGCCTTGTCGCAATTAAGCTTGAGAAGCGTGGCTTCCTTGAATGGGACATCGCCTGTTATCCTTGCCGCCTTGTCGGGGTCAATGCCCCATTCCTGTGCAAGGTCCCGGGTCAGCTCGAATACAGTCTTTGTCTGTTCTGCCCTCGGGCCGAAATTGAAAGCCTCACCATTCTCACACCTGTCAGTGGCAAGATACCAGCCAAGAGTGAGATATCCGGATAGCGGCTCGAGGACATGCTGCCATGGACGTGTCGATTTCGGACATCGTATCTCGACTGTCTCCCCATTGCTGAAAGCTTTGATGCAATCAACGACAATGCGGTCTTTAGCCCAGTCGCCTCCGCCAATAACGTTGCCGGCACGTGCTACACCAAGCCTGATGTTGTCCATAGAAGATATGAATGATTTCCAGTAGGATTTGATGACTAGCTCTGCTGCACCCTTGCTGCCAGAATACACATCTTTTCCTCCTAAAGCGTCTGTCTCACGGTAGCCCCATATCCACTCCACATTGTCGTAGGCTTTGTCAGATGTTATGAGGACACAGGTACACTGCCATGTAATGTTGCGGATGGCTTCGAGCACACTTGCTGTTCCGATAACGTTAGTGGTGATTGTGTCGAATGGCTCAGCGTAAGATGTTGAGACTATAGCCTGTGCTGCGAGATGGAAGATAAAATCAGGCCTAACTTCCTGTATGTACCCATTTATCTTTTCCCTGTCACGTATGTCACCAAACTTGTGGTGATTGTGTTCTGCGAGGTCGAGGCTTTCAAACATGGATGGTGTTGTCGGGACGTCGATGCTATATCCATAAACGTCAGCACCGAGCATGGTGAGCCATGTCGAGAGCCAGGAGCCCTTGAAACCTGTATTGCCTGTGACCAATACTTTCTTTCCTTTGTATATGTTATCAAATGCCATATTCTTTTGATTTTTCTATTTTGCGAAATCGGGGATATTGGGTATTGAGCGCTCCCATCGTTTCCATGGAGCCTTATCTTCTGAGAGAAGTTTTTCAAGGAGACTTTTCTCACGAATGTTGTCCATACACTGCCAGAAACCTTCGTGTATGTATGACATGAGCTGTCCATCGTCAGCCAGCCTCGTCAAAGCTACTTTCTCAAATACACACGAGTCTCCGTCGAGATAATCGAATATCTCAGGTTGTAGCACCATGTAGCCCGCATTGATGGGCGCTCCGTCGGCAGAGTTCTTCTCACGGAAGCATTTGACGGCGTTGTCTCCGCTGATATCAAGCACCCCTTTGTCCTGTGCCATTTTTACCGCTGTGAGCGTTGCCAGCTTCCCGTGACTTTTGTGGAACTCAATGACTTTGTTTATGTCAACATCACAGACACCATCACCATATGTCATCAGGAAAGGTTCATCGCCCACATATTTTTGTATGCGTTTGATACGACCTCCTGTCATCGTGTTATAGCCTGTGTCAACGATGGTGACTTTCCACGGCTCAAGGTTACTCCTGTGAACTGTCATGTCGTTGGTTCCATTACGGAAGTCAAAACTGACATCAGAATTATAAAGGAAATAGTTGGCAAACCATTGTTTGATATACTCTTGCTTGTAGCCGGCACAGATGATGAATTCATTATGCCCGAAGAAAGAGTACTCCTTCATTATGTGCCATAGGATTGGCATACCGCCAATCTCTATCATCGGTTTGGGTTTGAACTGGCTCTCCTCGCTGATACGCGAGCCGAAGCCGCCTGCTAATAATACGACTTTCATGTCAATGAACTATTGTTGCTTTTGGGGACAGTTTGTCATCAATACTTCTTTCTCTATGCCTCCCCATAGAGCGGCAATGTCGGAGAAGGAAGAATAATAGCTACCGTAAATCTTCTTGCAGTGTGCGAGATTGTAGAGGTCTATAACTGCATCACGTATTGCGATGGGGTCGTTGCGGTCAAGACTCTGTTTCTCGTAAACGGTGATATTGTCGGGGAACATCTTCAGAAGATGTTCTTCCTCTGTCTTGTCGTCCGTAGCGAGATAGAACTGCTGTGTGGGATTGACGTTTATCTCTTCTTCTATCTTCCTGATGAAGAGCTCTGTAGGAGAATAACGCACAGACATCTCGTTGTCCGTGCGGCGTATGTGTATGCCTATGATATTATCATGTGAATGTAGTGTGTGCCGCTTTATCTCTTCAGTCACCTTGAAGATGGAATAGTCTCCCTGACTGATGAAAATATCGCTGCTGGCGTGCATGTAGATTCTTTTTCCTTCAATGAGGTGTCGCCATGTGGAGAAGTCTTTTCCTCTTGCGTTGTCATATATCCATTTGTCGTCATATATTTTATAACGCAGGATTTTTGTGCAGAAATGCCATATAAACCGTTGAAAGAAGGATTGAAGCTTGACATCAATGACTTTGAAAGGTAATGGCTTGAACAGTGTGTGGAACGAGGAGTTAAGTGTGGCGTCGCTTGCCCATACGACTATCATCTTGCGTCCTATGAGTTCTGCAAGTACAGATGCCGCCGCTATGGTGCGCATTCTATTGCATAGCCCAGCTGTCGGCTGGACTATAATGGGTAGGTTTATCATAATGAAATATTTTCCTGTTTTGCTTTTCGTTTTTTTTCCAAAAGGAATACGGTCACTGTGCATAATAGCATGAGAAGACTGATGAGCGAGCCAGTCTTCAATCCGGAAGGAATGAAACGGAACTCAATACTGTGCTTGCCCTTTGGGACTACAATGGCTGAAAGCCCGGAAGGGTCAGGGGACAGGTCCCTGATTCGTTTATGTCTTAAAGACATTAGTGTCCCGTTAAAATCGGGATCAGTTAAATATTAATCAAATAACCCCGGAAAGAGGGGACAATCGAGTTCTTTGACATTATTGAAATCAGTCCTTTCG
>SAMEA3663208__coassemble_425_pt1 | contig 12952 bp, 7 predicted proteins | sample SAMEA3663208__metabat2_high_PE_004 | metagenome-assembled genome bin SAMEA3663208 (sample SAMEA3663208) | pig gut metagenome | biome: pig gut; feature: pig-associated habitat; material: faeces | place: China | collected 2013
ATGAAAGTAGGAGATAAACACCTGCGATTAGTGTTTACCTCCTACTCGATTATATTATATAATATATATACAGACGTGATTAACGTTGACGGATGAGAGTGGAGCGTTATAGAGCCCTTATTCTCCCATATCGCTGTTTCCCGCTCTCCTGCTTATGTTTACAGCGTTACAGCCATCATCTCTGCATAAGCTTTCTGCCATTCTCTTACGGCTTCGAGGAGTTGTGTCTCCGCGTCGTATCTCAGTTTTGCGCCGCTGAGATATTCTGTCATGGAGATCTGTCCGGCACTGAGAGCCTTCTTGAGTAGGGGGATGTTGTCTGTCTCCCTCAATGCCTCGGCATACATATCGGCTGTCTCTCTCAGTCCTTTCTGCCTTGTGTATAGCGATTTCAACTGTCCGTAGAAAGCTCTCACGGCACTCTCCTGCCTTGCCTCGGCAGCCTCAATGCCAGCCTTCGCCTGTCTCATGCGGCTCTTGTTCCCCCACAGTGGTATTGTCATGCCTACTGTGACGCCCTGGTATTTCTCTCCCATGACATACTCTCCGCTGAATCCTACCGAGAGTTTTGGCAGGCTCTCCATGCGGCTGACATTCAGCATGTGCCGGCTTGTCTCTATGTCCTGTCTGACGTAAGAAAGTGCGGGGCTCCGCTGTGCCATCTCGTCATACCATTCATTGAAGTCGCCTGACTTCATGTCTGGCATATATGCTGTGTCTGTGAGGACGATTCCCTTCCCTCCGTTCATCTCTGCGAGGTTAGCCAGGAGAGCCTCCCGCTCGGCCATATTGCGGTGTCTCTCAGCCTTGACAGCTTTCAGGTCGAGCATGGCCTCGTTGTATGTCATCCTGCCAGCATCACCTGCCTCAAGTCTCTGTCTCTCTGCCTCGGCTATCAGTCCTGCTGTTCTCTCGCGTTTCTCCAGAGTGTTTATGACAGCGTTATAGTATACGATGTCTATACATGTCAGCTGTGCGCCGAGCAGTATGTCCATCCTTCCGGCCTTGTATCTCCATTCTGCCAACATGTCCTTGCTTCTGGCTGCCTTTTTCCTTGCCCCTGTCAGTGTTGCCATGTCAAGGCTTTGTGATGCGCTGAAGTCTTTGCGGCTGCCTATTGCCGACGGGCTTCCCCACAGATAACCGAACTCAATCTCCGGATTCTCCAATGCCAGTCCGCTATGGTTCTCTGCCTTCTCCGCCTCGGCTTCCTTTGCCAGTGCCGCTATCTCCGTGTTGTTCTGTTCTATCTCGCGGAGTATTCTGCCTATGTTGTCCTGAGCCGATGCCCCGCCCATGATGGCAGTCATGGCTGTTATGGTTAATATTCTTCTCATTTCTCTTTTTTCGTTATTATATACATGATAGGAATGATGAACGCGTTGAGCAGAGTCGACGAGACGAGTCCGCCGAGTATAACCCTTGCCATCGGGCTCTGTATCTCGTTTCCTGGCAGGTCAGCTCCGAGAGCGAGTGGCACAAGGGCGAGTGCCGATGTCATGGCTGTCATGAGTATGGGGTTCAGTCTGTCGGCCGAGCCTCTCATGACGCTCTCCACTGTGTTCAATCCCTGTGCGCGCAGGTCGTTATACCGGGCGACGAGCAGCATGCCGTTTCGTGTCGCTATTCCGAAGAGTGATATGAATCCTATTACCGCTGGGATGCTTATTACTCCTCCCGATATCCAGACGGCCACGACACCACCTATCAGCGCCAGTGGCAGATTGAGCAGTATCACGGCCGATTGTGTAGCGTCGCGGAACTGTCCGTATAGCAGGAGGAATATGATGAGGATGGATATAGCCGATGCTATGAGGAGAATGCGTGATGCCGCGCGCTCGCTCTCAAACTGTCCTCCATATTCAATATGGTAGCCCTCAGGCAGATGAATCTCGCTGCCGACAGTCTTCTGTATATCCTCCACGACACCTATCAGGTCACGTCCGGAGACATTGGCCGAGATGACAATCTTACGTGAGACATTCTCCCGGCTTATTGTGTTTGGGCCAGAAGCCGAGATGATATCCGCCACCATTCCCAGCGGCACTTTCTTCCCGTTGGCGTCTATGGCTATATCCCTCATGTCCTCAGCTGTCATTCTCAGCGCTGTGTCCATCTTCAGTGTCAGCGGGAAAGCACGGTTGCCCTCGTATACATCTGATACCTCCACGCCGTCGAGCAGCACGCTGACAGCGTTCTTGAATTCAGGCATTGTCATGCCGTAGCGTGCCATCATCTCCCGCCGTGGCCTTATCTGCAGCTGCGGGCGTTCCACCTGCTGCTCCACGTTGAGGTCGGCTATGCCCTCGATATCCTTTATGGCGTCGCGTGTCTTGTTCGCAAGGCTGTACATTGTCTGCAGGTCATCGCCGAACAGCTTTATCGCAATATTGGCACGTGTCCCTGACAGCATGGCGTCGATGCGGTGGGTTATTGGTGCTCCCACCTCCACCATTATCCCCGGCACCTCCTGCAGCTTGTGCCTGACATCGTCCAGCACCTCGTCCTTTGAGCGCTCGCCGAGTACGAACGGAGCCTCTATCTCTGATACGTTCACCCCGAGGGCATGCTCGTCCAGCTCGGCGCGTCCTGTCTTCCTTCCCACGGTCTTTATCTCAGGTATTGTCAGCAGCAGCTTCTCCACACGTTGTCCTATGCGGTCCGACTCGTCGAGCGATACGCCTGGCAGTGTGCTGACATTTATTGTGAATGAGCCCTCGTTGAATGGCGGGAGGAAACTGCGTCCGAGCGACAGGAACAGCACTATCGTCACCAGGACCACAGCTGCCGCCGCCCCGAGTATGCCCCGCTTGTGGCTCAGTGCAGCAGAGAGAGCCTTCGAGTAGTGGCGTCCCAGATATCGTGAGACAAAAGGCTCCTTTGTCTCTCCCTGCCTGCCGCCGCCTGCGAGGAGGTATGAGCAGAGCACAGGTGTCAGAGTCAAGGCCACCACGGTAGAGGCGCAGAGCGATGTTATGAAGGCTATGCCGAGCGGGACGAGCAGACGTCCCTCCATGCCAGAGAGGAAGAACAGCGGCACGAAGCTGACGATGATTATCAGTGTCGAGTTGAATATCGGCATGCGCACCTCGCGCGACGCCTCGAACACGACGCTCCTCACATCAGGCCTCTCACCCTCTGGCAGCCGGCGCCGCTCCCTCAGACGCTTGAAGACATTCTCCACATCGACGATAGCGTCGTCGACAAGCGAGCCTATCGCTATCGCCATGCCGCCGAGACTCATGGTGTTTATCGTCAGCCCCATGGCGTGGAGCGTCAGTATTGTCACGACGAGCGACAGGGGTATGGTGACGAGAGATATTACCGTTGTCCTCACATTCATGAGGAAAAGGAACAGCACGATGATGACGAAGAATCCACCCTCGTAGAGAGACTTCTTCACATTGTCTATCGCACTGTTGATGAATCTCTCCTGTCTGTATACATCTGTTGTCATCTTCACGTCCGCGGGGAGAGTCGCCGACATGTCCTCGAGAGCCTTGTCTATCTTCTCTGTCAGAGCCAGCGTGCTCGTCTCGGGCTGTTTCGTCACAGTTATCATGACACACGGCTTGCCTCTCAGCGACGCCACACCCGTCTTCGGAGTCTTGTCGCCTATCTTCACCTCGGCTATATCCCCGAGTGTCAGAGGCATTGCGCCTGATGGCCTTACGACAGCCTTCGCCATCTCCCTTATGTCGCCTGTTGCCGCCATGCCGCGTATGATGTACTCGTTGGCGTACTCGTAGAGCACACCTCCCGATGTGTTCTGGTTCATTCCGTCGACAGCGTCCATGACATCACTCAGGCTGACCTCATAGTGCCTCATGCGCTCAGGCGACAGCAGAATCTGGTATTCCTTCACCTCGCCGCCGAGCACAGCCACCTGTGCCACACCCCCTGTGGCGAGGAGACGCGGGCGGATGGTCCAGTCGGCTATTGTGCGCAAGTCTCTCAGTGATGTCGTGTCGGCTGTCAGGGCCACAAACATCAGCTCGCCGAGGATTGACGATTGCGGCCCTATCGTCGGCTGGCCTGCTGTCGCCGGCAGGCTGCCCGTTATTGTCGACAGCTTCTCCGATACCGTCTGCCGTGCGCGGTATATGTCGGTGCCCCAGTCAAACTCCACCCAGACGACAGAGAATCCCGTTGTTGACGACGAGCGGACACGTCTCACGCCCGTCGCGCCGTTGACGGATGTCTCTATCGGGAATGTCACCAGCCGCTCCACCTCCTCTGCCGCCATGCCCTTCGCCTCGGTCATGACGACCACAGTAGGCGCGTTGAGGTCGGGGAAGACATCCACATCCATTGTCTTCGCTGTGAATATTCCCACCACCATGATGAGCACAGCCGCAATCAGTATAGCGAGGCGGTTGTGCAGGGCTATGTGTATTATCTTGTCCAAAAACATTGTCTCGTCCGGTTTTTATTGTCTCTTCTCCTGCCTTGTGTGAGGAGTAGCTTTCTGTGTCAGTCTCTGTTTCCTTAATGTATGTCGGCTCCTGCCGTCCCCTTGTCAGCCAGTGAGTCAGTGAGTCCGTTCCTTTTTGGTCGGGATATCCTCCTCGTTCTCTCCTCGTGGCCTGATGGTTCGGGGTGGGGGAGCCATCCCTCAGTGGCGTCAGTGGCTGTGGTTATGCTCGGGTATCGCCGTCGATGCCGATGCGAGCCTTATCGTGTTCGCCCCTCGTGTCACCACCTTCTCTCCCCTCGCCAGTCCGCTCGTTATCTCCGTCCGCTCTCCGTCCGTGCCTCCGGTCACCACTGTGCGCCTCATGTAGGCGTCGTGCTCCGTCTGTACGAAGACATATTTCTCCCCCTCGCTCTCCATTATCGCCGCTGTGGGGACAGAGATGCAACTCTTCTTGGAGGCAGTCAGCAGCCACACATCGGCATAGGCTCCAGCCACGATGTCGCCGATGTTGTCAAACTCGAATGTGACAGGCACATAAGCCGTGCCCTCAGTGACACTGCATCCACGTCCCGTCACCCTGCCGTTCATCTCTGATACTCTCCTCGTCGTCCCGCTTCCAGCCATGCGGAATCTCGCGTCTGTCACCGTCCCTATCTCTCGTATATGCCCTACCGGTACATCAGCCCTCAGCATCATGCGGCGCTGCTTTGTCACGACGGCTATTGGCTGTCCGACACTCACGTAGTCGCCATTCCTGACGAGTAGCGACTTCACATAGCCTCCTGTCGGCGACATTATGCCCACTCCACCCTGTGTTATATGCTGAGCCTGAGCGTCGTATGCGCTCCGTGCCGCCTCGTAGTCACGCCGTGCCTGCTCATACTCCCTCTGCGCTATGATATTGTCCTTGGCCAGCTCAGCGGCTCTCTTGTATGCTTTCTCTGCCGCCTCGAAGTCAGCCCTTGCCCTCGCGTATGGGTCGCCGTCCTGCAGCCCCTTGGCCGTCACCGTGGCTATCAGCTGTCCCTGTCCTATCTTAGCCCCCTCGGCCATCGCCGCTCCAGCCAGCCTTACTATTCCTGCTGCTGTCGCCGCCACGGTCTGCTCGTCGCCCTGGCCAGCCATCAACACTCCGCTGACTCTTATCGCAGTCATCATCTCTCCCTCTGCGGCAGTCTCTGTCATGACTCCCGCTGCCTTGGCCTGTTTCTCGCTGAGAATAATCTCCGCCCCATGGCTGTCGTTGTGTTTCTCCTCTCCGTGGTTGTGCGCCTCATGGTTGTGGCATGCTGTCGTCAGCGTGAGTGCCGCCCCGATGATTATTGATAGTCTTATGTGTCTCATGTTTCTTGGTTGTTGTTTCTATGTTCTTTCAGTGTTCATTTCTACGGTCTCACCTCTCGGATTGCAATACACAGGTGCAAGGATAATCTCATAATCCCCAAGCTTTCTTGTGTGTTATGCCGAGGTTCCGCTGCAAAGATAATGCAAACCGAGTGCAGAATCCCCCAGCTTTCTTGTGTGTTATGCTGAGGTGCCGCTTAACTTCTGCAAAGTTAATACATACTTTTTGCAAATAGGTTGCAAATGTCATTCCCAGCCTTCCCCGTCTCTTTTTCATGGATTTTTTATCCGTCGTCTTGACTCTGTTTCTTCCTTGTCTTCCCATTCTGTGCTTATGAGTGTTCCCGTTCAGTGCTTATGATAGGCTCATTCAGTACCAATGAGTGTTCCATTCAGTGCTTATGATAGGCTCATTCAGTACAAATGAGGCCATCATTCACTACTTCTTGCAGACTGTCCGCCAATAAGCCTCGGCTTGACACCTCCTTGACACCTTCTTGACACCTTCTTGATACCTCTCCATGATATAAACAACACAGATACAGTCTGTTACCTTGATGCTTGACACCTTGACACCTAAAAGTGAGAAAAACTTAGTGATAGATATAGACTTGTTACTGTCCGGTAAACATGCTAAAGACATTGATATAGTGGTCTTTAACAATGAATAAGCCCCCATTTGGCAAATGATAATGAATAGATGATTTATACGGTTCTTGGCTTGATATGGTAGAGGATAGCTTCTGCAATAATCCTCAGTTGGCATTTGTACCTATAAGGGCATTGCTTGAAAAAAATGCCAGACCGTATTAGAAATACAACCAGAGTATCTATTATTAGTTGATTATACGCTTTAATCGGCAGAAAAGTGACCGTATGGATTCTGATTAGATACTAAAAGGTGAATATTTAACGTATTTAACTTTCGATCACATCAGGAATCACGAAATAAGGGTTGTGAGGGGCGCTTTTAACCGCCCCATAATGTGGTGAATGGAAGTTATAGGACGAAATCCATAAAGGGGTACGGTTGAAATGACTCCCTTGAACAGTAGGGTGTGATTACATGTCATACCCTACTGTTCTAAAAAGCATTTTTGTGTAGTTTACGATGCTACGTTTTGCTGTTTTTTACTTGGTAGACGCAGTTTTTCCATTGTTTATGCCGTATTTCGAGATAAAAACGTTATCTTTGCGGTGTAAAATATGATACTAGTATCAAAAATAGTACTCTAATATGATATTCGAACGTAAGAAATATTTGGATGGACTTATTGTAGGACGTGGGGTCGGTCATCGAGACTGTCAACGACGAACTCAAGAACATCTGCCAGATAGAACATACCAGGCACCGCTCTGTTGACAACTTTGCAACCAATCTCTTTGCAGGCCTCATTGCATACAATCTACTGCCCAAAAAGCCGTCAATGAATATTGAAATCATTGACAAAAGCAAACTAATTGCATAACTCTTACGTCGAACTCACGTTAATAAATAAATCCCGAGCAACTTTTTGTTGCTCAGGTGCCATAAATCGGGTGTGAGAATTTAGCTGCTAAATTAAGGATGAAAACAAATCACCTGTAACCTGAGACATCAAAACTTTGTTTAGGTTACAGATGTCTATGATGGTTGCTCCGTTGGATGACAAACCATAGAAATTGTCCTCACTCAAAAGAACATATTCCCATTCACGATGCATTCTCTCTTCCGGTTTAAGACTGTTAATCTTCCAGACCCATTCTATGGTAGCTGCTTGTTTCTGCCTTACATTCTTGTCGTTTATCTTGTCGTTGCCCTTTGTCTCTACAAGATAGACTTTATCATTCGTGGCAACAATGAAGTCGGGATGATATACAGACATCAGTCCGTCTGTCCTTATGTAATAAATGGAGGCGAAACTATGCTGTGTCTCATTAATTTTCAGGAATCGTTCCACTTCCGCATCACGATCGAGGAATTCGGCAAAAGCCTTTTCCAACCCTCCACCATGTGAAGGATACTGAGTACGCTCATAAATAGTTTTTTGTAATGGTAATGAATACGACTCGCGCATCTTCAGCGATTTCACTTCCGAGAAAAGACGATGTTCCACTCTCGCATCCACTGTTAGAAGCTCATCCTGCATCTTGCATACCGCCCGGGCCATTTCATTAACGATGTGCTTAGTGACCGCACCGTTTTTTGCCAAAAGTATCTTCCAGTCATTGCCATTGAATGGATTAAACAAACATCCAAACAAACGGGTGCGTATATAGGCATCAACAGTTGCGATAATCTGAGCATCATCTATCTGAATTGTAGGAACAGATATTTCCTTATGTGAAGATATCCGGTCAAATCTCAATGTGATAGTACGAAGTATCTTCTGGAGATATTCATTATACGATTTCGCCTCAAACAGATTGCCTGTTACCACATATTTGCCGAATTGTGTTTTTGTTGTCACTTCTTGAGACAGGAAAACCTCTCCTTCCTTGGCAAGGAATCGACGTAGCATATCTAAAGGGAAATCGGTGAATGGCGACAACGACAATTCATCTATAGAATAGTCTCCAAGTTCCTCCTCCGCATCTCTGATTATTATAGGCCACTCAAAATCATAGTCTTTATAATTCTCCTTTAGGCCTACATTAAGGATGTCTCCAGTGGTTGTTCCGTCTCCCAAGTCTTCATCCTCTTCCACTGCGAGACCTTGTTTGAACAGGTCGTCATAGAACTGGATAAATGCCGGATGCTCAATGATTGAGAGCATATCGATATATGTCTTGGGCTTTGTGTGCAGCTGCAACACACGGCGACGGTCGTCATTCTTTATACTCTGATATTCATCCTCACGCCACATCAAGCGTAGTCCTCTGCCTATTATCTGTTCAAGCAGAATTGGAGCTTCGGACGAACGCAGAGGTACAATCACACAGATGTTGTTAACGTCAAATCCTTCACGCAACATAAGTACCGACACTATTACCTTTGGCTTACGGTATTTGTCAATGTCAAATAGTTTCGTCTTCAGTTCCTTCCATTCCCCTTCACTTACCTCTCCCTTTTGATTGCTGTCAACAGTGACTACATCTTCCTTCTCCAGCCCCTCGTCAAGGATAAATTGCTCCACGAATGGCGATACAGAAGTATCTTCACAGATTATCAACATTTTCGGGTTCTTGGTGTCATCAACCAGTGTGAAGTCCTTTTCCAACTTAGCCAGCTTTGCCAATCCTGCCCTTATCATGAGTCGCTGACCATCACTCAATCCGCACACTTTGCCTCTTTCGTCGCGTTCTGCCTTATAGTCAAGATGTTCAAGGTCGGTGAGTTCCTGACGACGGTCGAGCAAGAGGGTCTTCACCATACCTTTTCTCATGGCAGACGCAAGGTCGAAGTCAACTACGATATGAGGGAAATAGCACTTCTGCATCTTCTTACCAGAGCCGCGGTTGTCGTAGGGCGTTGCTGAAAAGTCAATTTGGAAAAATCTGCTGCCTTTGCCCTCTGCTATTACGTTCAGTCCTTTCTGCCATTCCACTTCCTCAATCTCGCCACCACGCTTAAGCTCGTGAATGTGATGAGCCTCATCATTTATTACCATGATGTCTTTTAGCCCAGTGAGGTATTCAATCTCAGTGCCACGGAGCGACCTGCGGTCGAGCATGCCAAGGTCGTTGCCCGCCGCCTTTCCAGGGCGAATCGGCAGCAGTTGCTCTATGATTTGCGGAACGGTCATCTCTCCTTCTTCCTGTTGATCATCGTCTGCCAATTGGTTTTCAAACAAGTGCCAGTTGGTCAATGCTATCATTCCGTCGCCAGTAGCCTTTCTTCCTATTCCCTCCTCCTTTGTCACCACATTGTTTTGAACAAAGGAAAACACTTCTTGACGAAGATGCACTGGAATGAAAACATCTTGGTTCAGCACGAAATCATTTGTTTCAAAATCCCTATATTCCTCACCTCTTTTGATGCGTCCACAAAAGGCATCAAGCAATCGGTCATATACAATGAGTCCAGGAGCCACTATAAGGAAGTTCTTAGTAAATCTTCCACTCGGTTCGTCCTCATGTCGAGCGTTAAGCATCTGCCAAAGCAGCATAGCATGCATCACCCATGTCTTACCAGTTCCTGTTGCCATCTTTACGGCATATTTCGGTATTTGGTATTTTGCTTTGGCAAGTGTAGCCAAGTCGGCTTGCGCTATAAGGTCATCACCAACGAAATCGTATGTGTCTGTAACTGTATTTATCTTCGCCACTTCATGCAGATAAATGATATTCAATATCGCCTGACGTTGGCCTTCATGAAAATTGCGTTTTCTGATGGAGCATTGCTCTTCAGAGAACCACCATTTCAGCAGTTCCTTGGTTGTTGGAGTGACCTCTTCGAGCATCGAGCCGTCAGCCCATGCGTCGTTGACTATTTCTGTCAGTCTCATTGCCACTTCAAGAGACAGTTCATTCGTGTTCATCATCTCGCTAATCTTTTTATTGTTTATGCATCCATCACTACCTGACTCTCAAAACCAAACACATCGACTGCCTTGACGCACACTTTACGTTGGGCTTTGTGCTCCACTTTCAGTCTTGTCTTATATATGCAATGCAGCGGGTCGCTATCGTTGTCGGTATTCTCGCGATAGTCCTGCCATGTCGAGCGGAATGTCACTCCATCGTAGTCGGGGTCTATGCTCCAGTATTCTATCAGCGACAGAGGATCTCGCTGCATCACGTCTTGCAGTTTCTCCTTGTCCTTATCGTCAAGAGGTATGTTGTCGGGAGAAAGAAGTACATAGTTTTCCAATTCCACGTCAATCTCATCACCCTCTGGTTGTCTTGATATTTTCACTGGTTTCACCACAAGATATTGCAATGACGAGAATCTTACTGAGCGGTCGTCAATCAATTTCTTGAATCCCTTCTTGGCCAACTTGTCGAGCAAGTCGGGCGGAATGACGAGCACTTCCACATTTGAGTCCTTATATTGGCTTATGGCTTGCGAGATGTTGAAGGCAAAGTTCCATCCGAGCACAACCACTTTTTCCCATCCGCCTCCAAGTAGCGATGCCTTTGCTTCCACGGCTCGCTTCACTGTGGCAGCTGTGGTCAAGCGGTTCGGACTGTCCACCATAACGAGTGTTCTTCCACCTTTGATATATCCAAAGTTGCGGTCGTTGCATTGCTCAGGACTGAATGGCAATGCTCCATATAGTCCCAAAACCACTTGGCTCAGGTCGCCCACATGCTTCAGCTTTTTGTTGTTACGGAATGCCTCTTTCTGATAGTCACCAATCGACTGATACAGAAATGGTTTCACCTCTTGATCGATAAACCTCTTTCTCATTACAAGCGATGCCGGTTTTCCGATGTCGCATGTAATCCATCGTCTTCCCAATCGCTCTGCTACAGCAGCGGTTGTGCCACTACCTCCGAAGAAATCACAGACCAAGTCGCCTTCGTTGGATGATGCTTTGATTATGCGTTCGAGAAGGGCTTCGGGCTTTTGGGTGGCGTAACCTAAACTTTCAGAACTAGTAGGAGATATCAAGTTAACATCATCCCAATAATCACTTACAAGAACACCTTTTTCTATGTCTAAATAGTATTTTAACATTGGTTGACCACCATTTTTAGGCCAATATATTAGTCCTTCAGAATCAAATTCTTCCAGTTTTTCGATTTTAGTAATCCAATGCATACCATTCCTACCACATTTATTAGGATCAATGTTTCTCCAAATACTTCCAGTTGACCCATTTCTTTTGCCACTAACTAATAATGGTGCATGCCTATATATTCCTTTAGAATCTTTATATTTATACTGTGAAAGATAACTTTCATCTTGCTTTTTATATACTTTCGACAATGGAGTGTCTGTAGACTTTGAATAGAAAAGTATAACATCATGTGATCTTTTATAAACATTGCCAATAGAAGAAATATTTTGGCTTCTTCTCCATATTATTTCATTACGGAAATTATCGCTGCCAAATATTTCGTCCAACAATATCTTAACATAATGCCCAATATGCCAATCTATATGAACATAAAAACTTCCCTTATTTGACAATAGCTCTCTTACCAAATAAAATCTTGAACACATCGTGCGTAAATAAGATATTGTTCCTTGCTCCCAAGTATCAGCATAAGCAAATTGTTCGATAACAGTTGGATTGTGTTGAATCTCTACCCCTGGTAATGTTATCTTTGTTCGATAATCAGCCTTACTGTCAAAAGGAGGGTCGATATAAATAAGGTCAACCTTTCCACGAAGCGAAGGCAGACCTGTAGATGCATCTCCTGCAAGGAGAGCCTGCATGGCAAGAAGATTGTCACCATAGATAAGTCGGTTCATCCAGTTGCCATCGCCACCAGCATTATTAAAAGCATTTGGAATCTGTGGCGAACTGCCCTTGAACAGTCCGCTAACGTCCTTACTTGGCAACACCAGTTCATTGGTCTGAAGCCCAATCTGCGTGCCACTACTGAGACGCTCCATTATCTGTTGCGCCTCTCGTCTGCCCTCGCTCACAATTCGGGGCAGCTCCTCAATCAACGATTTAGCCATATCTGCATTAATACGTTTTTAGTTATTAATGCGTCGCCATATAAACGAAATTCCCGACAAGTACCTATACAAAAAAAACGTGGACGATGTTACATCCTCGTTCGAAGGTACTTGGCGGAAACCTATGCATCGGGATGCAGCTAACCGTCCACGCATAACGTGAACGTCAGCTGTTAATCTTCGATACATGTCCTTTCCACCGCCAAGTTTCTCGAACATTCGAATAATCAGCAAACGCTTATTTTTTTACCATAAAAATGGGTGCACACCTACACTTAGGATGATTACCCGACTGCAAATATAGTAAAAAACCGCGAGATTCCGCACTGACTAGATGAAGAAAATGTTGGATGCCCCTTTTTTTTTTGTTGAAATAATGTTTTGTACCCATAATAACGTTCTATGATGGAATGTCAGAAATATAGGATGCAAAGCGGCTTATTCGCGAATATGTAAATGTTGCTCATCTTGTTTCAAACAACAAATAACGGTTGTTAAGCTAGCCATTCTTTCCCCTTACAGGATAATAAATATTAAAAATGTGATAAACGTCACGTTTTTCATAGGAAAAATGTGTAATTTAACGTGAGTTCGACGTAAGAAAAGTGTTAAAAAAGTTGTGGGAATGGAATATT
>SAMEA3663208__coassemble_452_pt1 | contig 12210 bp, 6 predicted proteins | sample SAMEA3663208__metabat2_high_PE_004 | metagenome-assembled genome bin SAMEA3663208 (sample SAMEA3663208) | pig gut metagenome | biome: pig gut; feature: pig-associated habitat; material: faeces | place: China | collected 2013
CCGTATGTATCTCTCCGCTCATGGTGCGGAGGATGATGTCTTGTTGTGTCTGCCGTCATGCCTTCGCGGCATCTTGGGCGGGCTGTCTCATTATCTATATATTATGTCCGGTAACGACAGGTTCATGAGACAGCCTTTGTGGAGATGGGATAATCAATGGACAAGAGAGCCTGTCCAATAGCTAAATCTCGAAGAAGGGAGAAAGACAAAATCAGGACAAACCTGCTATATGAAGCCTTCCAGGCTGGGCACACACGACGAACTTGGGGTGGGGTTTCTTTCTGGTTATTGAGGTGTGTTACATTCCTATCTGTTTCACTCTCACTTCAAAATCATCCCTATGAGTGACAGCGATATTCTTGACACGAGCCCTATAGTTGTAAATCGTGTTTACCGAATAGTGCAGGAACTTCGCAATCTTCGAACTGTCCTCGATACCAAGACGGATGAGTGCAAAGATGCGCAAAGTGGTGTTCAGCTTATATTCTCCCGTCACCTCCAGACGTTCCTCTGGAATAAGAAGCTCATTGAAATCGGCAACAAAATTGGGGAAGAGATGTAGGAAGGCGTAATCGAAATTGGCACAGAGGTCATCTATCTCCTGCGATTTCATTTCGGTGGATTTTGTCAACCGGTATAGCTCCTCGTATTCATGCCCCTTAACCATTCGGTTGACACGCTTCCGGAAATCATCAATCTTATCAATATAATCTGAACAAAGACTCATGAAGCGTCCCACATAAACCTCCTTAACCCTTGTCTGCTCGTTAAGCTGACTGATGAGGGCTTTCAGTTGCTGGTTGGTGTCGTCGAGAGCGAGATTGGCCTGTAGGAGTTCGTCATTAAGATTCTTCATCTGAGCATTCTTCTCGCTCAGTTCATTATGTGCCTCCTTCAACTGGCGACGACGGCGATACTCATACAGAAGCAATGCCGCAAGGATGAGCAAGAGTACGCTTACCGCAATTGTCATGCTTGTCAGCATAGAGTTAGTATGCTCTATCTCGTTCTGATATTTCCGGTCAATACTCGACAGTATAGGTGAAATCTGCCAACTGCGCATGTGTGTGCTATAAGAATTGGCACACTCCCATGCAAAATTGATGTATACGCGGGCACGCTCAAGCTGGCCTTCCTGAGAAAGCAGATTGGCAAGCTCCCACAACGAACCTTGGTCCATCACTGCATTGTGCACGTCACAGATGGCAGACTTGGCAAGCCATGCCATCGCCTCCTGTGTCCTTCCCGCCTTGTGCAGGTCCATAAAGCGATAGAATGCGACAATGGCAAACTCATGGCTGTCGGGACGGACATTCTCCAGTCGCTTGTCGTTGTAGTGAAGGGCTCCTTCAATATCTCCTCTCTTATAGCAATCCTGCTCCTTCCGCTGTAGGTAGTAATCGTGGGTGGGAGGGAGTATCTCATATATTCTCTCAGTATATTCCTCCTGTTTTTCGAAGAACTCGTTCTTCAGTTTGGGGATATTGCTGTAATATGCTATCTCGCCATATACATGCGCAAGCGACTTATAATATTGTCCTAATGCCTCTCTGTCAACACCAGAGATGTCAGTAGAGTCAAGGATGCGCTTTGACTCGACATACTGGCCTGTCGACGAGCACAGGAAAGCCAACAGTGAACGCGTAAGACACAAATCAGACTTATTGCCTCTTTTCTCTGCAAGTAGGATGGCTTCATGAATATAATTGGCAGCCGAATCGCTCCTGTATGGCATATATTCATTAAAGAGACTGCACGTAAGCTGATAACGTTTCTCGTCATCAGCAACCTTCAGGAGCCGCTGCTTGATAACATCAATCCGCTGCTCGCGTTTCCTCACAAAGTCCGGAGCCTGGGCGATTGCTTCGTCCAGGCTCCGGTAAAGCTCTTCATTGTCGGCAAACACATACAATGACACTACCGACATCAAAAGGGTTAACAAACATCGCATAGTGAATTATTGCAATGTGAATTTCAAACTCTGTACATCACGGCTATTGCCGCCTACCATCACCTCGAAGTCGCCTGGCTCTGCCACAAGCTGCAAGTCGCTGTTGTAGAACTTAAGCATGTCTGTGTCGATATCGAAAGTGACATCACGGCTTTCGCCTGCCTTCAGGGAGATGCGCTCAAAGCCCTTCAACTCCTTGACAGGCCTGCTGATGGATGCTGCCAAATCACGGATATAGAGCTGAACCACCTCGTCGGCATCATACTTGCCCGTGTTCCTCACATTGACAGTGAGGGTGAGTCTGCCGCCGGCATTCATCGTCGTACCGCTCAGTCGCGGTTTGCCATATTCAAACGTGGTGTAGCTAAGTCCGAATCCGAAGGGATAGAGAGGGTCGTTGCGCACATCGATATAGTTGCTCTGATATTTGCGATACTCTTTCGCTCCCTCCGGCACAGGGCGTCCCGTGTTCAGATGATTATAATAAATAGGTATCTGTCCGAGAGCCTTTGGCATGGTCATGGTGAGATGACCCGAAGGCGACTTCTCGCCGAATATCACATCGCAGATGGCATCACCTGTCTCCGAACCACCAAACCACACATTGAGTATGGCAGGCACATTCTCGGCCTCCCATGACATGACGGTGGGACGCCCGGAGAAGTTGAGCAGCACCAATGGTTTGCCTGTTGCCACAAGAGCCTTGAGGAGCTCCATCTGCACGCAAGGCAAAGATATATCTGCACGCGACGAGCTCTCACCGCTCATCTCCGCCATCTCGCCCATGGCACAAATTATAACGTCGGCCTCCTCGGCTATGCTCAATGCCTCAGCCTTTGCCTTGGCATTATCAACGCGGGCGATTGGCCTGCCAAATGTCGCGCCCTCCTGCGTCTTCTCGTCGGCATAGATGTTACAGCCTTGGGCAAATAGCACCTGAGCCTTGTCGCCTACAGCACGCTCCATAGCCTCCTTAAGAGTGGAATAACGCTCGGGGATATCACCCGTTGACCAGCATCCCACCATATTCGAGCGGTTGTCGGCAAGAGGGCCTATAAGGGCTATCTTCCCTTGTTTCCTGAGAGGGAGGACAGGCGCAGCCAATTGGTTTTCACTGCGGCCGCCGAACGATATCTCTCCATTCTTGAGCAGCACGAATGTCTTGGCAGCCATTTCCCTTGCGGCCTTTCTGTGCTCATCGGTATAGATGTCGGTCTTCAGACGTTTCGGTTCGCAGAAGCGATAAGGATCGTCAAAGAGTCCGAGCTTATACTTGGCTTCGAGCACGCGTCGGCATGCATTGTCAATATCCGCCTGGGATATCCTGCCAGCCTTCAGGAGTCCCTCCAGCTGTGAGATAAAGGCATTGGAACACATATCCATATCTGTCCCCGCTTTCAACGCACGTCCGGAAGTGACCGACTGGTCTCCTATGCCATGAACGACAGCCTCGTTGATGGAACCATAGTCGGTGACCACGAAGCCATCATATTTCCACTCGTTGCGCAGAAGGTCGGTGAGCAACCACTTGTTGCAAGTGGCGGGAATGCCATCAACGACATTAAACGACGACATGAAAGAACCGGCACCGGCCTCAGCGGCAGCCTTGTAGGGAGCGAGATACTGGTTGTACATCCTCACGCGGCTCATATCAACCGTGTTGTAGTCCCTGCCAGCCTCTGCAGCTCCATAGAGGGCGAAATGCTTTACGCATGCCATCACATTCTCCTTGCCATAGTTGCCTTGGAATCCCCGCACCATGGCCTCGCCGATGCGACAGCCAAGGAACGGGTCTTCGCCTGCTCCCTCTGCCACACGCCCCCAACGAGGGTCAATGGCTATGTCAACCATCGGGCTATACACCCAGTTGATGCCCTGTGCAGTGGCTTCCCTGGCGGCAATGCGCGCTCCGTTCTCGATAGCCTTGATGTCCCACGAACAAGCCTGTGCAAGAGGAATAGGGAATACTGTCTGGTAGCCATGTATGACATCCTGCCCCACTAGCAGTGGAATGCCCAAGCGACTCTTCTTCACGGCTATACGCTGCAGTTCCTTTATCTTGTCTTGTCCCTTTACATTCAGTATGGCTCCAAGCTTACCCTCTTCAGTGAGTTTGGCTAACGGACTGTTCATGACAGCTCCTGTGGTAATATCGTTACCAGGCAGTAGGTTGAGCTGACCGATTTTCTCCTCAAGAGTCATCTTCGACATCAAATCGTCGACAAACTCTCTCATCGGTTTCTTCTGGCCAAATGCTGAGGCACCAGCCAATATTGCCACTATCAATAATAATGATTTCTTCATACTTATACGTTTGTTGAGTGCAAAAGTAAGGAAAAATATCGTGAAAACCAAACCTTGTGTCATTTCTGTTACGAAATTTATCTCACTTCGAATGCCACCTTTGACTTTATATCGCCGGCAGACGCACCCACGAGAGCCTCAAAACGTCCTGGTTCCACCACCCATTCGCCTTTGCTGTCATCATAGTAACTGAGCATTGACTTGTCAATAGTGAACGTGATATCACGCTGTTCACCAGGAGCAAGGGTCACTTTCTGGAATCCTTTCAGTTCCTTAACCGGACGGGGCAATGATGACTTTACGTCGCGGATATACAGCTGCACTGTCTCCGCACCCTTGCGGGCTCCCGTGTTCTTTACCGAAGTGTGAAGAGTGAAGAGAGACGAGCCGTCCGCCGTCTTCTCCATCCTTGGTTTCCCTACATATTCAAACGTCGTGTAGCTCAAGCCGTGTCCGAAGGGGAAAAGAGGCTTTTGTTTGTGCTGGTCAGCCCATCGATAGCCCACGAAGATGTCTTCCTTATACTCCTCGTCAATAATCTTCTCGTCGCTGCGCCATGTTCCGGGATAGGCACCAAGAGCATGCGCACCATAATGGTCGAGGCTCTGCATCCAAGAGAACGGCAGCTTGCCTGAGGGATTGGCATCTCCCACAAGAATGGATGCGAGAGCATTGCCCGCCTCAGAACCGATAAACCATCCCTGAATGACAGCCGGCACCTTCTTTATCCAAGGCATGGCAACTGCATTGCCAGAGATATTGACAAACACAAGGCGACTGTTCACTTGAGCCAATGCCTCGACCAACCTATCCTGTGCGTAAGGCAAGGCATAGTCCTTGCGGTCATGTCCCTCGCAATCCTGATAGTCGCTCTTGTTGAGACCACCAAAGACAATCACATAGTCGGCCTTCTTTGCCTTCTCCACAGCCTCGGCTATCAGTTCATCCTCACTTCTGGATTCTGACAGGTCCTGGCCTGTTGTCACTCCATTATACGCTCCGGTGACATCACCCACATAACCGCGGGCATAATCCACCTCGGCAATACCCCTCAGGCGTGCTCTCAGTCCGTCGAGCGGCGACACCTCACGCTGCACCTTCAGAGAAGAAGAACCGCCTCCCACTGTCATCATCTTCACGGCATTCTCGCCAACAACGAGGATATTCTTTACCTTATTAATATTAATAGGCAAGACAGCCGCTCCCTCGTTCTTTAGCAGAACGATACCTTCCTCAGCAATTTTCCTCGCCGCTGCGTAATGGCTTTCCGAACAAAGGAATCCTTGCGGACGCTGGCGGTTCATTGTAGTACGATAGAACAGTCGCAACACACGGCGCACCTTGTCGTCAAGTTCCTTGGTGGTGTATTTCCCTTCCTTTATGAGTCGCTTGTATGCTTCGGCAAGATAATAGTTGTCATAGGCATTCGTCGCTCCCATGGTAAGGCCGTCAGTCCATGTCCCGAACTCAAGGTCAAGTCCATTCTTCACAGCCTCGTCGGTGTCGTGCGTTCCACCCCAGTCGCTCACCACCACTCCGTCAAACTGCCAGTCATGCTTCAATATCTTGTTGAGCAGTATGGCGTTGTGGCAGTTGTGCTGGTTCTTGTAGAGGTTGTATGCGCCCATTATTCCCCACGCCTTACCTTCTGTTATGGCAGCCTTGAAAGCGGGGAGATAGATTTCATGGAGAGCACGGTCGCTGACAATGACATTCACCTGATGGCGATATTCCTCGTCGTTGTTCAAGGCATAATGCTTCACACAGGCGGCAACACCCTTTGATTGCATGCCCTGGATATACGGCACCACCATCCGTGAGGCGAGATAAGGGTCTTCGCCCATATATTCAAAGTTGCGCCCATTGAGCGGAGTCCTGTAGATATTCACCCCAGGACCGAGAATCATGTCCTTGCCGCGATAGAGGGCTTCCTCACCAAGACTCTCTCCATATATCCGGGAGAGTTGGGGATTCCATGTGGCTGCAAGACATGTCAGGGCAGGGAAAGCCACACACGAGTCGTTTGTCTGCCCAGCTTGTTCCCACTCATCCCATAGCACATCGGGACGCACGCCATGAGGCCCGTCGTCTGTCCAGAAGTCAGGGAATCCCAAACGAGGGACACCGGCTGAGGAAAACTTGCTCTGTGCATGAATAACCCTTATTTTCTCGTCAAGTGTCATTCGCCTGAGTGCATCCTCAACCCTCACCTCGATATCCTTCGCTTCATCGAGATAGACAGGCAGGCTTTGCGCTTTTACTGCCTGAGCGCAAAAAAGAGTGATTACAAGAGATATATAAATCTTGTTCATTATCATATTTACTACTTATTCTTAGTTATTTCTTCTGAAACACTCTCACATATTCCACTTCCATAGTACACGGCAGGGCACCCTCGTCAACACCATTCATTCCGCCCCATGAGCCACCCCATGCAAGGTTGAGTATGACATAGAATGGTTCGTTATAAGGCCAGTTGCGCTTGCCGCTTCCGTCATTCTCGTAGTAGAGCAGTTTCTCGCCATCCACGTATGTCTGGATATACTGTGATGTCCACTCAAGGGCATATACATGGAAATCATCCTCCGCTCCGGCAAGATAGCGTTCCTTGGTCACCTGGGTATTGTTGGCATGGTAATGTCCAAGAGCATGAAGACTCGAAGAGACATAGTTGGGATTTGTACCCACCTCTTCCATGATGTCTATCTCACCGTCGTCGGGCCATGCTGTAAACTTCACAGGCATCATCCAGAAAGCAGGCCATGTGCCCTTGCCCTTCGGCAACTTTATCTTTGCCTCAATATATCCGTATGTCCAACCCGTGCGCACATTACCATAAAGACGTACGGAATAGATCTTTCCGTCCTCCTTGAAGCATTTTATGCGCAATCTTCCGTCCTTCAGGTCTGCCACACGTGTTCCGGCGGGTGTCTTTTCCCTGACATAAGTCTGCAACTCATTGTTCACCCATCCCGGATTTGCCTCCTGATATGTCCACAGGTCGCCATCGGGATAAGAACCAGAGTCAAACTCGTCGTTCCACACCAGCTTATATCCATCAAGAGGACAGGTGATAGCCGACGGGTCGGGGATTCCATCACCACCAGCCTGCTTCACCTTAATATATTCACGCGCGGCACCAGCCATAATAGTCACCACGCCCTCACGACTGTCGTAATTGCCATTCTTCTGCACTTTGACAGTCAATGTGGCATTCTGCTGGGTTGAACTTTCCGGACTTACAGTTATCCATGAGTCACTTGTCACTGCAGCCCACTCGTGATTGGTAGTAAGAGTGACACTCTGCTCACCTGCCTCACCTGTGAACTCTAAAGACGACTTACTTAGGCTAATGACAGCCTGGCTCACGCCAGGGCTGTCATTAACGTTGTCATCTCCCCCACAAGCAGTGAGGCAAAAGAATAGAAGCAGGATTGAAATGATAGAATACTTTCTTGTCATAAAGGTTATTCTTTGATAAGAATGATATTGCTAATCTTTACATGCGTACCGCCAGGAGTACCGCCGAAGTCGAAGAAGAGCGAGAGCGATGCTGCATCACCCACCGGCAACTTCACGCCAGTCACCTTGTATGTGAAAGGCTTGTCGGCTATTATTTGATGTCGGTCGGCTACAAAGAAGTTATTGTCGTCGGCACCATCGGTCAGTTTGATTGTCACTCCAGGCATATCATTGTCACCTTCAACAGTGCAACTGAAGGTATAGCTGTCTGCCATGGATGCACTAAGACTGGTCTTTATCGGGAACTGACCCTGCCACTGCTGTGTACCGATCTGTGCCGGTATGTCAAGCTCCCATACATTACCGTCGTGACTCCATTTCGGATTGCCAATCTGACCCCAGCCGTCGTTTGCAAACCATGGGGCCACTTCAACAAATGCCTCACCACTGTCAACTGACTTCCACATGTTGCGCTCATCATCATAAGAGAGAGCCTCCTCGAAGTATATCTTGCTCACCTTTACAACGGTGCCTGCAGGAGTTCCGCCAAAGTCGAGGAAGAGCGATAGTGCAGCGGCATCCTTCAACGGCAGCGACACATTCTCAGCCTTATATACGAATGCCTTGTCAGCAGTAACCTCATGACGGTCGGCGAAGAAGAAGTTATTGTCATCGCCCGTCTCTGTCAGCTTGATGGTAAGGCCAGGCATGTCGTTGTCTGATTCAACTACACAATAGAAGTTATAGCGCTTGTTCATTGAGGCGGAGAGTGTGGTGTGTATCGGGAACTGGCCCTGCCACTGCGATGAGCCGATGCCTTCGGGCATGGTAATCTGCCATGTATCGCCTTCATGCTTCCACTCCGGATCAGCAATCTGTGCCCAGTCATTATTGGCAAACCATGGGGATACCTTGTCAAAGTTGTCACCGGTGTCAACACCCTTCCACAGGTTGGAAGCCGCGTCATAGTTCCAGTCCATTGTTGCTCCTGCTTCGTCGCCCGGCTCTGGCAAACCGGTATCCGCACGACTTGTGAAGACGAGACGCCATGCTATCGAACCTTCATCACATACAAGAACCATACGGGTATTGGTGAGAGCCTCAATGCGATAATACGGATTGTTGTATGTAGCATCATTGGGGATATAGGGCAGAAGTGTCTGCGGAGCAAACTGGATATAGAGGCATGCCTCGTCGTTGAATGTTCCGGGAACGAGGGTGTATGATGATGTCTGCGGAGCCACTGTCGCCATGAAATCGTTACCGTCGTTGGTGTTGAATTCAGCAAACGCCGAGCTGCCGGTATTAACGTACACTGTTCCGCCCTCACCGGGATTATAGCTGTATGTGCCGCTTGTTGCGGGGTCACTGTCTGAATGGGCAAAGGAGATGCGGTCGTCATACACGCCCCAGTCTGCCTTGTCATTCACTGCAGCCTTCCACCATTCCGAGCCGTCGGTGCCCGAAGGGCCGCAACCCATGTGTCCGACCTCAGCATAGTCGATACGCCACTGCTTGTTGCACATCTTGCTGAAATATGGAGTAAAATCAACCTTCGTCTCGTTGAATGTAAACGAGCCCTTGGCAGATGCCTGTGATATACCGTTGCGGTTCATCACCCTCACCTCCAACTCATGTGTGCCCTGTTCCATACTGCTGTAGCTGCCCGTGGCAAGGAAAGAATAGATCTTGCCGTCGAGATACCATACAGGATAACAACCCTTGAAATCACCACTTACCGTAAACACTGCGGTATTGGTCTCCTGGTCGGTGGTCACGCTCACTTGTCTTCCGTCCACAGTGGGCAGTCCGTTCTGGTCAGCACCTGTAAACTCTTCTGGCGAACAAGCCGTGACAGCAAGTACGCAAGCAAGTGCACTACCTATATATTTAAAAATCTTGTTCATGATAAATGCAATTAAATAAGGATTAATAGTTGTTCTGCTTCAAAGTCGGGTCGGCATCAAGCTCCGACTGTGCCAATGGAATATGCTTTTTGCTCTCTGTCCAGGAGTTGGTGCGATAACCATACTTGTCGGGCACGAGGGTTGTGGCGGCATAGCCAGTGCGCACGAGGTCGAAGTAGCGTTTGCCCTCGCCGCAGAATTCCAGGTGGCGCTCGTTAAGAATATTGTCGATGTTGCACTCTGTATATCCCTTCAGTCCGGCACGTGTGCGCACCTGGTTGAGATAATTCAGTCCGTCGGCAGAGTTGCCGCCTGTGAGCACAATCAGTTCGGCTGCATTCAGGAGAGTCTCGGCATAGCGGTAGATACGCTTGTTGTTGTTATAGTTAAGGTTCTTCGATGTAGGGCAATCCTTGTTGTTGTCAGAATACGGACGATATTTCTTCAACCACAGGTGGGTGTCCTGATAACGCTCGGTATAACTATACTCACTGACGTCCCATACTGTGGCGTCGCGTCGCACGTCACCTTCTGGGAACATCTCCTTAGTCTCCACACGCATAGGCAGGAACCCCCATCCGTCCTCACCGGCATTCCATCCGTCGCCGCCGGGCCATGTGTTAGGGGAAATCAACGTCGGCAACACACTACCGCCTGCAAACATGGCTGTGCCCCAGTCACGCTGTGCGGCATTGTCGTCATAGTTAACCTCGAAGATTGACTCCTTGCACCATTCGCCTGACTCCTCCCATAATGCTGCGAAATCAGGATTGAGCTCATAATCCGAAGAGTTAATAATCTCCTTCATGAAACTGAGTGCCTGGGCATAGCGCTGTGTGTCCTTCTGATACATCACCATCTCGGCATAGAGCATATATGCCATAGCCTGTGACACACGTCCTGCTTCCTTTGCCGGCCATCTCATCGGCAGCACGCTGGAAGCGATGATATCCTCGAGCTCAGGCAACAGCTGGTTGTATATTTCGTCGGCTGTCAACTGAGGCGCTGTGTATGGCAACTCAAGGTTTTCGAGGTAGAAAGGCACGTTGCCATAATAGTGCCACAAAATATTATAATAGTACACGCGTAGTAGTCGGGCCTGAGCCTCACACTTTTTACGGTAATCTTCTGTTGCACCACCCCAAGAGCAATACTTGATGACATCATTGCAACGCTTGATGCCTGAATAGAAGTCTGTCCAAAGTGTGGCAAGGGTGTTGTTGCCGTCTGCCTCGAAGTTGAAGAGTTTGTGCCAGTGCTGGTTGTCGGTGATACTTGAACCGCCCACCCAGAAGTCGTCGCCAAGGATTTCGGCATCCACAGTGAGGTCATTGTATGCAGTACCATCCCAGTCAGGCCAGTGCAGAGGAGAATAAGCCGACATAAGGGCTTCTTCCAGGGTTTCCTCCGATGTATAGTATTCCTCAAGCGGCTCTCCCGTGGGGTTATTCACCTCCAGGAAACTGTCACTGCACGATGTTGTGAGCATCATGGCTGATGTAGCCATTGCCAAGAATATATTCTTTTTCATATCGTTGTCCATTTTTATGTGATTTTGTTCCTCTGTCCTGATTAGAAATTCAGGTTAATTCCAATGGTATATGTGCGTGCCTGTGGATATACTCCATAGTCAACACCGAGCGATGTTCCGCTTGTACCGATTTCAGGGTCAAATCCCCAGTACTTCGTCCATGTGAACAGGTTCTCTGCCATGGCATATACACGCAGGCGGCTGATACCTATTCTCTGTGTCAGATTGCGGGGCAGGGTATATCCGAGAGTAAGATTCTTCAGACGCAGATAAGAACCGTCCTGGATATAGAGGTCGCTCACTACCCAGTTCTTGCTGTCGCCCTGCTTGAGGATTGGCACGCGGTTGGATGTACCTTCTCCTGTCCAGCGTGAGAGCACCCATGTGGGGAAGTTACCAGAGGCGATGTCCTGACGATATGTTGCGTCGAATACATCCACACCGCTCACACCCTGCACGAATACGCTGAGGTCGAAACCTTTCCACTCTGCGTTGAATGTGGCACCAAACGACCAGTCGGGAGTGCCCTTGCCAATCTTTGTACGGTCGTCGGATGTGATTGTTCCGTTGTTGTCTGTATCCTGGAAGATGAGGTCACCAGGCTGTGCATCGGGCTGTATGAGCTGTATGGCTCCTGTCTCAGGGTCTGTCCATGTATAGGAGTTGACTTGTTCCATGTTCTGGAATACTCCCAAGGTCTTGTAACCATAGAAGAAGGGGAAAGGCTGGCCGTTCTCTGCACGTGTTCCGCCGTCGCTGAACTGGTTGATACCCCAGTTGAGGAAACCGGTGTCATTACCCAGGTTCTTCAGTTTGTTGTGCAGATATGAGGCATTGCCCTTGATGGAGAAGTTGGCATCGGCAACATGCCACTTATATCCCAGCTCAAACTCAAATCCTGAGTTCTCCATATCTCCCACGTTGGCAAGAGGCTTAGCCTCACCTACATAACTCGGGATAGGCATCTCGATAATCATTCCGTTGGTCTTCTTGATGAAGTAGTCAACGGTGAATGTCAATGCATTGTTGAAGAAACCGAAGTCAAGACCGATGTC
>SAMEA3663208__coassemble_516_pt1 | contig 10900 bp, 9 predicted proteins | sample SAMEA3663208__metabat2_high_PE_004 | metagenome-assembled genome bin SAMEA3663208 (sample SAMEA3663208) | pig gut metagenome | biome: pig gut; feature: pig-associated habitat; material: faeces | place: China | collected 2013
CTCTTTCTATTACTGGATAATGTTTAACCTGTCCAACTTTTTGGGGTCGCTTCAACTGGTATCAGCCCTAATTTAATCTCAATGTGGAATGTTTAGCGGACAGTAATAATTTAAAATACTAAACGCCTGACAGCACCGGCGAATACGGTATACTCGAATGTCAGGCGTTTAGTTTCAACAGACGTTCATATAAATGTCTTCTTCCGATACCCGTGCCTCGCTCGCATGCCAGTATCCCTTACCCGTTCTGCCCCAGACCATCTCTGATGAACGTTACCGGATAGGCATGACACAGGCTTATGAGTATATCAGCGTGTCACGCCCCCTCACTTGTCTTTCCGAGTGCGCAGGAGCTTCTCTATCTCCCTCACATTCTCCGCTACGGTCTTGTCTGACGTGATGAGCTGTGCCATCTTCTTGCACGAGTGGATGACGGTCGAGTGGTCACGTCCTCCTATAAGGCGGCCTATACGCGATGATGGCAGCGATGTCAGTTTCTGTGCCAAGTACATGACCATCTGGCGTGCGAGGACAGTATCCTTCTTCCTGCTCTTCCCGTTGACATCAGACGGTGTGATATTCATTGTCTCACATACAGTATCGACAATGATATCGAGCGACAGAGGCTCGTCGGACGCTCTCACGACACGCTTAACAATCTTCTCGGCAAGCTTTACATTTATCTCAGCGTTGTCATTGATAGAGTAGACCATCAGCGTGTTCAAGACGCCCTGAAGGTCGCGCACGCTTCCCTTGACGGTCTTGGCGAGATACTCTACGACGTCGTCAGGGATGACCCCCGACAATCCGTCGCGGTTTATCTTGCTCTTTAGGATATCCATGCACAGCTTTGTGTTTGGGCGCTCAACCTCGATGGTCACACCACATGCGAATCTCGTTATGAGACGCTCATGCATACCGCTCAATTGTGAGGGGGAACGGTCTGATGCGAGGATAATACGTTTCTGATGACGGAACAGATAGTCGAAGATATGGAAGAATGTGTTCTGTGTAGCTGCCGTGGTGGCCCATTCCTGTATGTCGTCGACTATGAGCATATCGAGCGTCTGGTAGAAGGCGATAAAGTCATTGACGGTATTGTTCTGTACAGCGGTGGTGTACTGCTGCTGGAATATGCGTGCGGAGACATATAGTATGCGCAGATTGGGGTACAGCTCCTTAGCCCTTAATCCTGTGGCGTTGATGAGATGGGTCTTGCCGACACCTGACGCTCCGTAGATGAACATGGGGTTGAACTGTGTGCTTTTAGGATGTTCGGCTATGTTTATGCCGACTGAGCGTGACAGTTTGTTTGTGTCTCCCTCTATGTAGTTGCGGAAATTGAGCGTCCTGTCGAGCTGCGGGTCAACGTCGGGAAGGGCGTTGTGCTGTTGTCCTCGCCTTTTCCTCTCGTTAATCATCTCCTGTCCCTGCTCCTCTATGACGGTCTGGTTGTTCTGTCTGTCTACCATGATACGGTAGTTCAGCCTGACATCCTTGCCGAAGACAGAAATCAGGGCTTTACCGAGCAGTGGCACATATTTCTTCTCAACATACTCGCTGTGTGAGGCACTGGGCATCTGCAACAGCAGGACATGCCTGTCGTTGTCATACGATTCAAACTGTATCGGTCTGAACCAATTGTCAAACTCTTCCTGCAATCCTTTCGCGTAGAGAGCGTCCTTGATCATTTGGAGAGCCTTATCCCAAAGTTTGTTATATTCTGCCACTTTCGTAATTAGGTATATGTTAATGTAGGGACACGTAGTTTGCCCCCTCTCATGACGGAGAAGGGTCCTGGCGACAAGCTGTCATTCACCTGTATCGATTTGTCTGTCTGATACTGTAGTTAGCCAGATATTGATGTCATACCCATCACGTATGACGGGCTTCTGCGCATCATTATTTATCCTTTTTGCCGAACAGTGAGAAGTGGACATATCTCTTCGGATGTGCCTTGAGGTCAATCATCAGCGAGTCGACATGTGTCATAGTGCTGTTCAGATTATTATATAATGAGGCGTCATTGAGGAATTTTCCTATTGTTCCTTCGTTAGAGTTCAGTTTGGCCGATAGCTGGCGGCAGTTCTCCAATGTCTCATTGACATTGTTCATTGTTGTCGCTATGTCTATCTCAGCGATATTGTGTGTTATAGTCTCTGTATTGGCAAGAGTCCTGTCAGCCTTGTCCATCATGCCTGGCAGGCGTTTGTCCATATCTGCCATGATGGAGTTGAGCTGCTCAGATGTTTTCTGCAGGTTTGCCGTTGCCTGTGCTGTATTGTGCAGTATGGCAGCAATGGCAGGGTCGGCGAGGAGTGTGTTCACGCTTGTCAGGATGGAATCGAGCTTGGGGAGCATCGCCTTGACCTGTGGCAGCATCATCGCGACCTCGTTCATCATTCCTTCATTGTGTGTCCCTGGGATTATTCCTCCTGGCTCTATTCTCTGTCGTGGATTATTGGCGAGCAGGAGATTGAGCTTAAGGTTGCCCATGAGGTCCGACTCCACTTCGGCTGTTGAGCCGGCAGGTATTCTCATCTTTCCGTCGACATCGATAATCACGGTTATTCCCTTCCCTGTGTCGTAGTCATATTCTATGCTTCTGACAACACCTACCTTATAGCCATCAGCATAGACTGGGCTTGATGCTGACAGACCGTTTATATTGTCCATCATTACCTTGTAGCTATTATCATTGCTCAGGACGATTCTCCCCTTGAGGAAATTCATTCCCGCAAAAAGCACTATTATGCTTATGATGACGGTCAATGCTATACGCACCTCTTTTGTAAAGTAGTTTCTCATCTTTCTAAGTTTTTTGTCAAGACGGGGGTGTTGGGTCCCCACTATCTTCTTTTCCAGAATGACCAATATGACTTTTTCCCGCCCCGTGGTGTCCGCTTTCAGGTCAAGAGAATTGTCTTCCTCCTGTTTGTCTCTGCCATATGCGACAGTGAATAAGGTTTTGCCAATGGATATTCTCTGAGTGATAACAGCATATGACCTTGTCAATGGACATTCTCAGCAGAGCCTGTCTGTTTATGCTTCTTGGGGGTATTATGCCCTTTACAGTTTATGGACGACAGCCAGGGTATTATGGGGAATCATTCTTATTTGGTAAATCTTCTTGCCTCGTTCAGGTCCATCCGCTTTCCATTTCGCATGGCAATGACAAACGCATCTGGGAATTTGGCAGCTATCTCCTTCTTCTTATTGTTAGCCTCAGCGAATGTCCTGTATGCTCCTACCGTGAACTTCACTGTCTTTCCGTCGTAGTAATAGTCTGTTCCAGTCAGCCCTTTCAGCTGTGACGCTCCGTCCTTGAGAGGCTTTGTTCCTGTCAGGAACTGTACCTTGAAGACTGGCGCACTGTCTGTCTCGTCGGCTGTCTCCTTTGCCGGCGATGGGGTTTCGCCAGCCTCAGGCATAGTTTTCCGCGGCTGTTGTGTCGCTCTTGTCCTTGTCTCTGACGGCTGTGGTATGTTTGTCTCGTCGTGTATCATCTGTTGTGACACGCTTTCATTATATGGGACAACGATAGCCGACGACTTGTCCTTGTACTTCACGAACGCCACGTATATACCGTATGCCACCCTGTCAATGAATGAGCTATTGTTGAGCAGAGTCTCCTCCTCGGGTGTCGATATGAACCCAAGCTCTATGAGGCATGCAGGCATTGATGTCTCTCTGAGCACGAGGAACACGTCCTGCTTCACTCCCTTGTTTGGCCTGTTTGCCAGTGAGCAGACATTCTGCTGCACATATTTTGCCAGCTCGACGCTCTGTGCCATGTTATTGTCATGTATGAACTCGAACATGATGGCCGACTCCGGTGAGTTAGGGTCATATCCGGCATAGTGTTCCTGATAATCGTCCTCGATGGCGATGACAGAGTTCTCGCGTTGAGCCGCAGACAGTTTCTCGTCGCTTCTCCTCATACCCATGGTGTATGTCTCCATGCCCCGTGCTTTCCTGCCCCCAGGCAGCGAGTTGGTATGTATTGATATGAAAACGTCCGCATGGTTACGGTTAGCTATGTTGGCTCTTTCGTGTAGCGGCACAAAAACATCTTTCTTTCGTGTATATACGACCTTGACATCGGGACAGTTGCGCTCGACATATCTGCCGAAAGACAACGCTGTCGCGAGGTTTATATCCTTCTCCTTGGAGAAAGAGCCTACCGCCCCGGCATCATGTCCGCCGTGTCCGGCATCGATGACGAGTGTGAATTTCTTGTCCGCAACAGCCTCAAGACAGCAGGCAATGGCAAGGAATAATATGTAGACTACTCTTTTCAATGTTTTTATCAGCTCTGTTTGTTAGGTCACGGATACTTCTGTATAACCCGTATCTCCTATATATATAATATGGTAACGGACGCCTCTCTCCATTCTCCGACGTGGTTATACATATTTCCTCATAATCCAGAGAACATGGCCATGTCCGTCTTCTGAAACGCCGCTGGCTTCAACGGCATCCGGCAGGCATATCACTAATGGCATAGGGTGCAGACACCGCTCAGTATGTCACTGTCATAACCACTCCACAACCATCAGTATGATGTGGCATTGGGGGAGAGAGTTTCCTGATGTCAATACTAACGCTGCTGACAAGGCAGAACCGCTCCTTGACCGCGTCGCATATACGCCTTGCCACTGTCTCAATGAGGTTTGAGGGGACAGCCATCTCCTCTGCCACGACATCGGCCAGCAGTGCATAGCTGAGTGTATCGTTGACATCGTCTGATAGTGCAGCCTCTGTCCACGGGAAGCCTACAGTGATGTTTATGACATAGTCATTCCCGACACGCCTTTCCTGATCCAGGACTCCATGGTAGGCGTGTATCCTCAGGTCCTTGATGTATATTGATGTCTCTGTCATGAGGTATTCTATTGCCGGCATATGGTATTCAGCCGCCTCATCGTATCACTCCTCTGAATTAGTGTCAGCCTCTGTTCCGCCGACATACTTCTTCAATGCGCGCTCCACTCCTGCAGCCCATGTATTGATACTGTCAGTGCTCATCTCCATTGACGAGACGAGCTTGACGACATGCTCTATCGGCATACCATATCTCAGTATGCCCGAAATGAGCTTCGCATAGTTCCAATACTCAGGATTGAACTTCTCAGAGAGCCCCTCGACAGTGGTCTTGTATCCGCGCTTGTTCTCAAACTGGAAGTCGTATCTCTTTGTCCCGTCAGGATTAACACATTTGATTATCTTGCCCTTATTGACTGTCTTCGGCAGAACAATACCCTCCTCGTCGTCCTGCAGGCCGGTGAATATCTCGTATGGCTTACCATCAAGCAGACCTACGAATGCGACCCATTTCTCCTTGTTGTTCTGGAATCTCACGACATCACACTCAAGGACATCAGGCCTTATCTCCATGACAGGCCGCCCAGAGGCAGAATATATTGTCTCGTTGTTGTTCATGCTATGAATAAGTAAGTCGAGAGGCATTATTACTTCTCGATGATGCTTTGGAATGCAAAGTTAACCTTTTTTTCCGAATATTATACAAATGTCCTTACAAAAACTTCCATATATTAATTTTTTTTGTAATTTTGCATAACAGGATTGTCCGACATGAGTGTTCGTCACACAATGCACGGATAATCCTGCCGCTGCCCACAACATGCTTGCAGCATAGCACTAATTGTCAGCCACAACAAAAACCAAATATACTATGAATAAAACAAACATTATTATCTTGATGCTCTCCCTCCTTGTGCCCCAATTATTCTCTTTCGGGATATGCCATGCTGAGGGAAGCACTCATCTGGAGCAGGCAACACGCATTGACCGTCATTCTCTTGTATCCCGCAACAACCCTGTTGTCAACAGTATGGACACCTTGTCGTCACTCTCTGTCGGCAATGGTGAGCTGGCATATACCGTCGATGCGACGGGCCTGCAGTCTTTCCCAGAGTATTATGCCGGGGGAATATGTCTCGGAACACAGTCACAATGGGGATGGCACTCGTTCCCCAACACCGAGGGTTACAAATTCAGCGAGGTGCTGAAGCCATACGATTTCGGCCATCACTCCAAGCGTGAGCTATATGCGTGCCAGTTCCGCGAGAAGGGGAGACAGCACGACGCGTCAGAGTATTTCCGCATCAATCCCCACCGTCTGCATCTTGGCATAATAGGATTTGACTTCGACGCTGTCCGCCAAGGGACATCGCCATCCGACATAAAGGATATATACCAGCATCTGGACCTATGGCAGGGGGTCATCGCCTCACACTTCTCGCTCGACGGACAGCGATACACAGTGCACACGACCTGCTCTCCTGAGCGGGATATGATAGTTGCACACGTGGTATACAAACCGTCGTTCGCGGGTGTCATGAAGCCTCACGCCCCTGTGGTGCTCCGCCTTCCCTACCCTACCGGCGGACATGTTGACGGTGCATGCTCATGGGACAAGGACGAGCGGCACTCATCGGCCATAGTGAACGCTGGCAAGGGTTATGGCGTTGTGAGACACACGCTCGACTCTACGACATACTATATTATAATAAGGTGGACAGGAGATGCCACGCTCAGCAAGACATCGAGCCACAGATACACGCTGAAGACTGATGGCGACGTTCTGGATTTCAGTGTCGAGTTCCTGCAAGAGCCGCCTTCTGAGGGCTCTCTGGCTGACAACTCCGGCTCATGCAGCTATGCCTCTGTCAGCGAAGCCTCACGCCGCTCATGGCATGACTTCTGGACCTCGGGCGCCGCAGTCGATTTCTCTCATTGTACCGACCCACGCTCCAAGGAGCTGGAGCGCCGTGTCGTTCTCTCACAGTATCTGCTCGCCATACAGAGCGCCGGCTCCATGCCTCCACAGGAGACAGGCCTGACGATGAATTCATGGTTCGGCAAGTTCCACCTTGAGATGATACTCTGGCATGAGGCGTGGCTGCCACTATGGGGTCATGCCGACAAGCTTGAGCGCACTCTCGCATGGTATCACAAGGCCGAGCCCATGGCCCGCCAGATAGCTCAGCGACAGGGCTTCAAAGGCATCAGATGGATGAAGATGACTGATCCTTCCGGCCTTGAGGCACCATCAAACGTGGGCTCTTTCCTCATCTGGCAGCAGCCCCACCTGATATATCTTGCCGAACTGGCCTACCGCTCGTCACACAATGACAGCTTCATGAAATCTCTCGCACCACTTGTCGACGAGACAGCACAGTTCATGTACAGCTTCGCCAACTATGACAAACGCCAGAAGCGCTTCATACTGAAGGGCATGATTCCGGCACAGGAATCGCTCAAGGCATCACTGACATACAACTCACCTTTCGAGTTGTCACAATGGCTGACAACGATGAAGATGGCACAGACATGGCGCGAGCGCTGCGGAGAGAAACGTGTTAGGGAATGGGACAACCTGATAGAGCGTCTCTATCCACTCGCCTACAATGCCGACTCGCTGTATCTTGCAGCCGAATCAGCTGTCGACACATACGTGGACAAGAAGGCTACATCTGACCATCCCGCCCTCCTCGGCGCCCTCGGATTCTTCCCAGAGAGCCGCCTGATAGACAAACGCGTCATGAACAAGACCCTCGACTGGATAATCGACAACTGGAACTGGCCGACATCATGGGGATGGGACTTCCCTATGACAGCCATGACAGCGACACGCCTACTGCAGCCGGAGAAAGCTGTCGACGCTCTCCTGCTCGATATGCAGAAGAACACATACCTCAACAATGGCCACAACTATCAGGACGGGCGCCTGAGACTCTACCTCCCGGGCAACGGCGGACTACTGTCGGCTATCGCGCTGATGTGTGCCGGATGGGATGGATGTGAGGTGAAGAATCCCGGATTCCCTAAGGATGGGTCATGGGATGTGAGATGGGAAGGTCTGCAGCCACTACCTTGATACATGTGGCGGAAACAAATCGAGAATAATCCGAGTGGGGTCCATGACACAATGCTCAGTGTCATGGGCCCCACTGCTTTTTCCCTATATCCCTGACATACCGGCAACTGACACCATACAGATAACAGGCCCTGTAGTAAGGAGAAAACCACACAAAAGGACAGCATAGAAAACACGAAACAGGCAGTATCGCGATACATACCAGACACAAGGGAAAAGACCGGATAGTATGAATGGAAAACTTGAGATTACACACGAAATACCATAAGAAACACCCCAAGAAGACTATTTTTTAAACCCAAAACTCAAAAAAGGGATAAAAAAATTTGCGTATTAAAGGAAAAAGCAGTAACTTTGCACACGCTTTTAAGGGAAACGGCTCCTTAGCTCAACTGAATAGAGCATCTGACTACGGATCAGAAGGTTGCAGGTTTGAATCCTGCAGGAGTCACTTTCTTACAGCATTAAATTAAACATTGATGGTTCGTTAGCTCAACTGAATAGAGCATCTGACTACGGATCAGAAGGTTGCAGGTTTGAATCCTGCACGAATCACATTACAATCGCAAACGCTTCAAGCCAAGTGTTTGCGATTTTTTTATTGTCTATGGCGACGGTAACGGCAGCTCCTGACGCGGATATCAAGCGGAAAGGGGGAAGAAACCGGGGGCATAAAGCCGCATCACAGCCTAAAAACACAAGGCCACAAACACTCTCCCCAATATGTAAGGGGGAATGTTTGTGGCCTTTATTATGCGTATGCGCTGTGGCGTTATATGCCGTCATCTTGTATCGGGGACAGCCCACAGATGGCGGGGAGATGTCTCCCTACTGTAGTCTGGTGAGGTTGAAACCTGATATCTTGCCCTCGTTGGTCACGGTAGCGTTTATGCGATACTTCACCTCCTCGCTCTCATCGTTGCGCTCTATAATCTGGCTCGCATTGAAGGTGACATCATATTCATACTCATCCTCTGCTATTTCCTTCTTGTCAATCTTGTATGACGACGAGTCGATATGCCAGTTCATATTCTGTATGTCGTCCTTGTATATCTTATGAAGGAAAGTCAGGACATCGCCACTTGTGGCGTTCGTCTTGCCGAGGAAAGTGTCCATGACCATTGCGACAGTAGCTGTCAGGCGGTTCTCGTCCTTCGAGTTGATGCTCTGGAAGAACTGTCTGAAGAGCGATGTTACCATGCTCTTCTCGTCTGGCTGCACAGTATTGCTCTTAATCTTTGATATGAGTATTGTGGCCTCATCTATGTATCTGCCGTCAGGATGTGCCTTTGCGTAAGCCTCGACATCGGCGATATTGCTGCTGTTCTGTACAGCCACCCAGTCAAGGCTGTCAATCTTGTTGAGAGCCTCCTGCCTGTGGACAGAGTTGGGGTTATTGTCTACGAAACGCTGGAGAGCGGCACGTGAGTTGCTGAGCACAGCATTCTGCCATTCCTCGTCGCCTTTCTGCAGCAGGAGGATATGTGCCTCGACAGAGTCACGGTGCTCGGCAGGAGCGTCAGGGTAGCGGGTGAGATAGCTCTGAAGCACCTCGGGGTCGGTAGAGCGCATGGCGAACTCATAATCCTCTGTCTCCTTCTCTCCCTGCACTTTAGAATACATATGGAACAACACTCCGCATATTATAGCCGCGAAGACGATGCATAGCGGGAGAGTCCACCGGTTTTTCTTCTTCTCCGGAGTCTCGGGTGTCTCAGGTTTCTGTGGGTTAGGTGTCTGAAGAGGGGCTGCAGGAGACTGTTGTGGTCTCGGCGTGGTATTGGCCGGTGGTGTGCGGCGTGGTGTGGCATACGGCGCTGCCGCCTGATGGCAAGCAGGACAAACGCCCTCATCTGTAAAATACACTTCGCCACAATTCTGGCAACGGATTATCTTACCAGCTATCTCGACACCGCATGTGGGACAGACAGGGGCTTTTTCGCTTACCTGATGTCCGCATTCAGGACATTTTATCAACATCTTATTTTTCTTAACTTTATAGTGGGTTCAAGTGATTACTGCTCGTTCATTCAAGCAGATGTGGATTATTGTATCGTCGGATGATATGAGAAGAGGGAGGGGACAGAAGGCTCAAAACGCCTGATATGCCTATCCACACAGAGATGTCACCTTCCTCATTTTCCTCTCAGCCGTCTCTGTCACCTATGTCTATACTTTATCTCTCTCATAGAGTGTCTGCCCATGAAGCGGCTCTTGTCGACATATCCCTTTATACCATTGATGCGTCCCTTGCCTGTATACTGCCACATGGTTATGTCACGGTCGTCCTTCAGGCGGGGCTCACGCTCTGTATATTGGGCTATCATTATCTTATAGTCGTCGAGCATCCCGAGGAGGTATTTGTCATAGAAGTTTGCACCGGTGTATATGAGCGGCTTCTGCTTGTAATGCTTCTCTACCAGGTCGAGGAATTTGAAGAGCGAGTCACAGAAGGCAGTATCTGCAAGGCCCTGCTTCGTCTCGACATCAATCATAGGTATGAGATCCTGCTGGCTGCGCAGGCATTGTGTGGTGAAGTTCCTCAGCTGCGCTTCCTGTGGAGTCTTGGGGCGGTAGAAATGGTATGAGCCTACTTTGAGGCCGTGGCGGTGGGCCATGAGGATATTCTCCTCATAGCGCTTGTCGATACGGTCGCCTCCCTCCGTCGCCTTTATGTAGACGTATGCCATACGTGTGTTCTCGCCTATTGTCTCCCAGAAGACATCGCCCTGATAGTGGCTTATGTCTATGCCGTGGATATGGCGGCATGTATCCTCACACTCTACAGGATACGTCTGTGCCTTGATATCGATAAGGGGTAATATGTTGAGTATAGATATATATAGGAATAATAATGTGTACTTCATAATCTGCAAAGTTAATAATAAAAAATGAGAATCGCTGACAGATTAACACATTTTATATAATATGTGTGGATGGAAGAAGGCGACAGCCAACCGACGCCAAGCCGAGAGCAGAGTCAAGCTTGCTTGGCTA
>SAMEA3663208__coassemble_518_pt1 | contig 10875 bp, 13 predicted proteins | sample SAMEA3663208__metabat2_high_PE_004 | metagenome-assembled genome bin SAMEA3663208 (sample SAMEA3663208) | pig gut metagenome | biome: pig gut; feature: pig-associated habitat; material: faeces | place: China | collected 2013
ATTAGATTATTTATTCTCATCTACCGGAAATTGCAGTTCTATGTTGAACTTGCGACCTGTCCCTGTGACCCTCCAACTTATCAACTGTCCGTATTTCAATGTTAATCGTGTCGTGGTACAGGTGGCGGCACAGATAGACTATCATGTAGACTCTTTTGTTGTGGTAGTGTGTCTCTGAGGTGAAGCAAATATCAACGGCATCAAAGTGCATCAGGGGGAGACGCTCCTCGTTCCTGCCTGTGAGAATGTGCTGTATATCTTTGGGAATGCTACATTCCTTACAGCAACATTGTAAAGAAATCACACACTTCTTGTTGTTGATTTAAATCTAATTTCTTCCAGTTTTTACGGGACACTAAAAAAAGACATATCAAGATTAGTCGATTTATTTGCGTTTTATGCACTTTTCTCTGTTTATTAGACTTTAGTTTGCGGAGACAGCCCTTATTATGGCACCGTGTTTCATGGCTTCATCATAGAGGAGGGGGCATTCGTATCTTCGCTTGATAATTAAAATGTCGCTCAATCACTAATCTTTTCGTGATTTATTTGTAAGTAAGCCTTCTTGTAGAAAGGCATTCATTTCGCTATTACTAATCTATACCCAATCCAAGAAAAATCTATTCCACCATACGATAGTTCAGAAGGCAAGTGATTCTTTTCATTTCCACTTGCACCTACTGCACTTGAATGAGTATAAAGAATCTCAAGTTTCTTACCCAGGTCATTCATAATACCCTTTCTGCGGGCCATTTCCCATTGGAAATAAGTTGGGAATGAATAATTCCCTCCTGTCATTTCATTCAAACGCTGGAGAAACTCGTCACGCATATCTGGCGTAATTTCTCCAGCCAAAGGCATTCTGTCACGCATATCAACATGATCCTCAAACTCTACCAATGGATTGACATCTCTTCCCATTACGAAACGCCAAAGTCGCCATGAGATGAGTTCTGGTGTTATCTCGAAATCGTTGAGAACATCTTCCTCTTCTTCGATTCGGTCATAAGCCTCATACGACACACGAATTTTTCCACCACGCACATGTTCCATCTTTGGAATTGGATTATCATGTTTGGCACCAGATTTGTCCGCATCATATACGAGTCGGTATAGTGCTTTGTTTTCTGGTACAGCCAACACATCATCCCAACTATGTGGGATTTTGTGTTCTTTTCTCATGTGACAACGTATTGCGCATTTTTCTCCAGATGACAAATTCAAACCGGAAGCTATTGCTATATTCATGGAACGTTCACCATGTCCACCAAACTCAGAATATCCTTTAATGTCGCAGAGGTCATGTAAAAGAGTGCAAACGATAATGCTGTCTCGTGAAAGTCCGCTATCCTTAGACAATGCAATTCTACAGGCACTGAGCGAATGAAGCATTAGACCACCAACATAATGATGATGAGAATGGCATTTTGCTGTATAGTAACCACCTTCTTCCATGACCTTTAGCAGCCCATCTATACCATCTCTCTTTGTGCTTCGAAGTAACTCTATAACTTCTCTTTTGTTGCATTCTATTTGTTCTTTTGTGAGTTTCATATTCATCATTTATTATACAACAAAGGTAATGCTTATTAAAACAACAAGCATTATTCCATTGAATCTTCATTAGTGTCCCATTTTAACGGGACACTAATGTATGGCTATTATTATTGCTCAACTAAAACCTTACGCAAGTTACTGAAACCTTCTGTCCAATTATATTGAAAACGGAAGTAAGGGAAAATGTCTTTCGGCTCAGCGAGACCGAACTTCTTCATTACCTCGAACGCACTTACCTTGAAACGCTCGCAATCCTTATCGTATGATTTAGCGAACTCAATATCTGTTCCTATGAACTTGGCTGTCATCATCAAGTGCATGCTCCCATCCTCTTCATCTGCTACCTCAAAGTCATACTCACTTGGCTCACCGTCAATGAGTTGATTCTGCGCGAGAAAATCCTTTATGTCTTGGTCGTCACTGCCGAACAAGCCGAGAAGATCCACGAACGGATCAAGAATGCGAGCAGCCACGTACTTTATTTCGGTCATATCAAGAATGAAAGGAGATGCATTTTCTCTCAAATGGAAATAAGTCTCCGCCATTGCCATTCGCATAAGTCTCTGACTAAGGATAGGCATATCGACAATGAGTTCGTTCATCGTATAGCGGTTTGCTGCGTACAGACACTTTGTAAGTATGTCTCTGAACTCATCTTCTGTCAATGGCAACTCAACGAGCTCCTCATTGCGTGGTGCATCATCACCTCGATACTCAAAATATCCGAAGGTAGCATACTTCTTGAGTTCGTGTACATTGACAGAACTAATGTATGGTGTCTGCTTGCAAGAGAAGAACTTGCTCAGATGCTCTATATCCTTCTTCTTTTCGTCAGTAGCCAATGGATTGCGAAGGCGATTAAGCAAGTCGGTATATCCTTTCTGCTTCAGTACTACTTCGAGCGTTGTGACATCACTGCGGCACCAACTATCATTGTCAACAGACTTCATACACTCTCGCAGGATACCAATCTCGTCATCATCGACCTCCAAGAGGAATGATGCAAAAGATAGTCCTGCAGGGCCAACATTCACCTCACAGCAGAGCTTGCGTGGGAATCGCTCCAAATACAAGTCAGCAATCTTTCTTGCTGATTCTTTGTAGTTTTCAATAATTTTCAAGTATTCGTCCTTATCCATATCCATTGAGTTAAATATTATACATTCATTCGTATATTACAAGCCACAAGCAGAAAATCCAAACAAAAAAGCCTAAAACATTGCCTTCTGATACTATAGACAAGCAACCGTCCTTATCTCGAAACATGCTTTGCCCATAGGTATCTGTATGGTCGGTGTCTTGCCGTTATCATCGAACGGGATGTCATCACCATACATTCTACGACAAAAATCGATGAGTTCTTCCTTGGTCTCAGCTACTGCTATTGGTGAGCAGATAGCACGGTTGACCATGTTGTCAAGGCATGTGCGTTCCAGGAAATATATGCTCTTTCCTGCAGCCTCGATCAGACGTCTGTTGTCATTGGCAGCACGGCCGAGTGCTTTACGATAGTCATTAAGTACTACAATATTCATATTTGAAACTTTTAGAATGTCTTGTTCAGACTTGAAAAAAGGGTTGTGTACATCTAACGAAGCACTGCCTCTGGTAGTCCTTTTACTGATACAGCCTTTCTCTCTGTGAGAGTCATCTCGGAGAGTGGCCTTGTGTAACAGCTCTGAACGCCTTGTTTTTATGCCCATTACTGAGGTATGTCGTCAGACAGTGACCGTGACACTGAGGGCTAATGGGTATAGTTCCAACCTTTTGCCCAGCATAAGCAGAGTGACGTGAACGAAGCTCTATCAAAATCAATAACGCAAACTATAACGCCTACGGCTCTCAAGAGTGAAACCAAAGTCCTTTTGTGATATCGGGGATATGACTTACGTCATCTACATCCGATACAGTAATTTGAGCCTGGCCTAAAGTCTTGTTTGCATCCGGATCTTGTTATAACCGGTTTCTGATGTACACATTCAGACAGAGGGGATAGCAGGCTATCCCGCTGCCTGTCTTATCCTTATTTTACTTTACAGGTTGAGCGCTCCCAACCTAAATGCTAACCTATGTTCTGTATCTCTTCATAGATACTACGCAACTGATTCGGAATGATAATCTTCAGACTCGAGATATCACGATGTCTCTTCTTTGACAATTCACTCCACATGTGGCGCATAAGCTCATCTTCGTTCTTCTTGCGTTCTGCACGAGCTGCTGATTTCTGCGAGTATTCTATCTGCGACTGACGTAAGATAGGCAGCAACCCAATCGAATGTTCTATAAAAACAAATCTACTCTAATGTAAATGCGGGAGTGCCGCACGTAGAGTAACCGTCATAGACCTTGTTGCCATCTATGGTATATGCTGGTGTTCCGTAAGTTGAGTAGCCGCGATACACTCTGTTTCCATCGATGGTGTATGCAGGAGTTCCATAGGTGGAATAACCATCGTAAACTCTGTTGCCATCAATCGTGAAAGCTGGTGTGCCATAGGTTGAGTAGCCACGATACACTCTGTTACCTTCAATGGTGTATGCAGGAGTGCCACAAGTAGAGTAACCTCTGTAAACTGATATTCTATTACTTCCAAACATAATTAATAAAGGATAAAAAGTTAATAACAGGAGATTAATTCTGAATAATTTCATTCTATTCTTTCTTTAATCAATTCTCGTCTTTTCTCCAGCCGAATTCGTAATCTGTTGTTGGGATGTCTTCCCAAATGTCTTCGATGGAATAGAAGAGATCATCTTCGTATTCTATCTCCTGGAGATTCTCGATTACTGCTGATGGAGCACCTGTGCGCTCTGCATAATCGATAAGTTCTGCTTTGGTGGCTCCATTCTCCCATGGAGCATCGTTGAGATAAGTTGAAAGTGCTAATGTCCAAACCATATAAATGAGTTTTAAAGTGATTAAAAGAGTATATAGTAAAGTCCCAATGAGTAAGTTTGGGACGGAACAGAGGAGTTCTATTAGAACTCAACTCTGTTGCCAAGGATGTAGATGCCGACTTCGTTAAGGAGCTGACGGTTGATGTCAGGTTCGGTGCCGGTGATAAGACACTGGCGGCAGATGGTGAGGATCTTGCCCATGGCATTGCCACCACGGATGATGCCTTCCGAATCGGGATAAGCCGCCCAGACAGGGTCGTTCTTGACCACTTCAACTATGACTGCATCTTCTGGAATACTGCGAAGGAGCATCGCAAACTCTCTGTTTAACAGACATTTCTGCCAAACGCACCAAAGCATCCAGTCATAACGGAAGGAGGTGAAGTCAGTACGGATCTCAGCCTTATACTTAGCCTTTGAGCAACGCTTGGCATATACTCCTGAAGCTATCTTACGGATGTACTCCTGAATCTCTACAGAACGCTCTCCTTCGGTGCTCCACTCGCCACAGAGGTAGAGGTGCTCTGTTCCGTACCATTTGACACCCCAAAGGTTAAAGTGGAATCCACCAGCCATATTGCCAAGTCTGCCAGTAGCGACACCTTGGCAAGTATCTTTCGGACCTGAGTAGGTCAAGAGGTTGAGCGACTGAGGGTCAAGAGACTCTTGACGTGAGAGGTTAGCTACTGAGAGCGAGTTGTTGTACTGCTTTGATGTAATGCTGTTCATATAGATGAAATGTTAATTGTGCGGCTTGTACTGTCAATATAATTGTGTGGTTGACAGTTAACAAACCGGGATTCACTTTTTTCGATTTTTTTTTCAATCCGCAAGTGAAATGCTTTTTCGATTCCACTATACAGAAATGGTTGACATGACCCTAACCCAAATGGTTTTTTACAGATTAACTTTGGTTTTTCAAAAAGCCAAAGTGAAACAGTTTTTTACTGGCGCCTGTTCCTACAATACAACATAATAGGTCTATTAATCACAATCACCCCCCAAACAAAAATAGCCCAGACTTGTGACCTGAGGATGACATCAAAAATAGTATTCTATATGCAAATACTACGTATTTGCAGTAATGATGCCCTTAGTGCCCAGAAAAGAAGCATTGCGAGAAGCATACTCCTGTGCTTCCATAAGACATTCGCTTACAATCTCAAAAGTGAGGTCGGCAAACTTTACTGCACCTCTCTTGCCCAAGGCATTGATGAACGATGCCGTAGTCCAGTCGCCGCAGCCTTCAGTATCGACGACATTATCATTCACGACAGGAGGCAATGTGACCCAACCTGCTCCACGAAGATTGAAACGCACTCCCTTTGCACCAAGCGTCTGGATGACGAGCTTGTCCTTCAACTCATCGACAAAGCCCAAATCCTCCACAGCCTCGTCAGAGAACTTCACGATATCACTCTCCTTCATGCACTTCAGATACTTAGGAAACTCCTTCATATACATACGCTGAACCTCGTAATACACCATCACTCCCTTGCTACGCATCCACTTGCCCAAATCGCGCCAAGCAGCCGTGGTGCTCTCATAGAAATAGACATCAGGAAAGAAATCAAGTCCTGCGATGAACTTAGGAAGGGTGGCATCCTTACCCCTGACGGTGAATGCCTTGTCGCGAGGAAATCCACTACCCGGAGCATGACGCTTGGAGAATTTCCTTACAGGTTTGCCATAATCATCGAGGGCATGAGTGACCTTCAGGAGGTTCGTACCACCTTCTGGAGTATTGCTGACGAAACGGGTATTGCAGCCAAAGCGCTTCATGTCGGAGGTCATCTTCATACCTTCCTCGCTATCATCAAAGAGAGCGATTGGGTAGGAATCCCAACCGAACCAACCAAGGATGCACATCACATTGCCCGGATTGGAACCGATTTCCTCAATCATGACTTTCTCCACGAACTTATTGCGCTTACCAGACACGAACCCTTCGGGATATTCACGCTTTACTATGGTGTCGAGGTTATAGGAACCTACACCCATGATGCTGAGTTTCTTCTCTTTATTCATCGCTTTTCTATTGTTAATCATGCTTAGAATATAAGCATCGTGTTGACCAATAACAAACCCTAAAAATATTTTTCTTGTTTCTACTAATCTCTTTTGGATTTGGATTCACTATAAAGTCAATGCCAGCACCTTCTGATGCCTCCTTGTCTATCACCTTTGTACAGACGGAGAGAATTTTGTTGCACTTACATCCAAGACGCCCGAGTCCCAATTGCATTGGTCTTGGATTAGGCTTCTTGACGCTGTCGAAAAAGCCCTTCTTGATATCACCACCAATGGTTAGTGCCACCAGCGGAAATTCTGTTGCGTACTTTATGCCATCTCTCTTTTTCTCACCATCTATGAGATCGGCTTTCTTTGTATAGCACGACATGTGCCAACGAATTGCTAATGCCTCTTCATAGGTAAGTTTGAAGCCAATGCTCTCAATGTTGACAACGGAGATTCTTCCATGCCCCTTCTCCCTATCATATTCAATCTTCTGTGGCTTCTCGCCTGGAAGAACAGGATAACGGTTAAGCTTGCAAAGGTCATGCAGCAAGGTTGTGATGATGATGCTTTTCGGATCAACATCCTTTGCAGTGGTATCTTTCTCCGCTTCGTAGATACGCATTGCCTCCCTATAAACCATCAGCGAATGATATGCCAATCCGCCATAGAAACTATCATGACGAGCCATAGAAACTGCATAGGTAAAGTAATTGTTCGCATCAAGATGCTCAATCACTGTATCTATACCTTCTCGTCCTGTACTGCGAAGCAAACAGATAATCTCATCACGATTCTTCTTAATGTATTCCTCTGTAAGCTCTATGCAGTATTTGTCCTTTCGCATTCTTTTTATTCTATTTTCCCATTTATCAGTTTCATCCACCACGAATCGGGCGTCTCACCATCAATCTTTACCTTATCACCAGGAGCAACAACGCGGTTCCAACGCTCCATTATGGTTTGGTTCATAGCAAGCATATCCACAAACTCAGGGTGCTTTGCCAATGCTTCCTCGGAGTCAAACTGAGGGGAATCGAGATGATGTTCCTGTTGAGGGCGCTCCATCCATGCCTTCAACTCCTCAAGACAACCTTCCATAGAGTTGTGCACCTTCTTGATGCCATAACGCTTGGCGAGGAACTTCATGTGACGAGTGCCGGCAATCTCTGTGTCGATGCCGAGGATAATCTTCTTGCCACGAGCAATGTTCTCTGCCAATTCCATCTTGGTAGTCTCAGCATATACACGATGCCCAAGCTCTGCCTTAGGATCTTTATTCGGTATCCAGAAGAGAGCAACGTCGCACATACGGAGACCTTGGGTTTCCCACTGCACCTGATTAGAAGGCTGGTGCATAGTAGTGAAACGAGGACTAAGGAAAGTCACACCGTCCATACCCATCTCGCCCGCAGCCTTCACCAGTTTATTACGCCAACCACGAGGCGAGGCTTTCATAGGCCCTGCAAGGAATACCATCCAGCCTTCCTTCTTTGAAATTTCAGTAGGAGAATTGATAATTTTATTCATAACTTTTAATTTTGATTATATGATGCATTATACAATATTTGTTGACATTTATCCACCCATAATAAGAAAAATCCCCCTATTTTGGGGTGTTTTATGACTATAAATCGTCTTTACGGGACAATTACTACCATAGAATGTAGCAAAATGAAAGCAAAAAATTACGAGCTTTCAAAAATGGCATTTTTTCAAGTAGACTCATAATTTTAATATAGGTTTCCTTGCATACGCTTATTGTATCTTAGTACGGATCAAAAGGTGAGTGATCGTATGGTGGGAATTTGTCAATTTCAATTAGAATATCAATATCCATATTGCAATGTTTTAATGTTAATTCTGAGAATCTTTTATGATGGAAATAAATTCCAGCGCATCCTCTGGTAGTTTGTACTCCAGCTTGCCGTTGTCGCGAAGCTCCATTAGCAGTTTGCCTAAGACATTAGGACCAACAAACACATCACCTTCGAGTTTTGTTCCCCAAAGTGGCTCTTTACCACGGAGATGCTTGGTTTCATCCTCTACAATGTAGAGTCCTTTACTGCGGTTCAGTTCATTGCGGAACTCTTGGCATTGTTCATATTTCTTCTGAAGACAGAACTTCATTGCATCCATCATCATGTCTTTCCAGTCGCTTCGCCACTCCTGGTTGTGGGCTTGAAGAATCTTTGCCATCTGACGCTTGAAACAGATACCACAAGGTTTCTCATTGATAAGTTGCAAGCACTCCTTGTCTTTTATCTTCATCAGCTGGAAAAGACGTTCTGTACAGTCAAACTCCATTCCGTCAATAACAACTATGGGAGCTCGTTTTCCTCCCTTTGCAGGATTCTTGTAGAAATTTCCCAAGATACCCCATTCGTCTGTAGTCTTTACTATAGCAGCAACCTTGTCAGCTGGATAACTATCTTCTTTCAGGTATTGTGAATGGTGCAAAGCTATCATATCACGTATTCTCATGTATGCCATAATCAAATCTCAGTTCTATTTGCTAAAACCCATTTCTTGCACTTATTCTCTATCCCAATACGCTCACGCTTGATGATACGCACATTGGTAGCATCAAACACAGCAATGTTCTTTGGACCATCTGGCTTTGTCATCGCTGTTGGCCATACATTGTAGAGTACTCCAAGGCTGTTTAACAGTTCTGCTGCAGCCTTCTCCGAAGCAAAGTTATTCTTCTTTGCTCCAGTCAACGTCATGCCTACCCATTTACGGAACTCCTTGCCCTGCGCCTTCACCTTCTCGGGAACGCTTACCCCAAGCTTTGCCTCCGTCTTATTTATTATAACAGGAGAAACAGGAAGGGCTGATGCGAGGTGATTGCCCTCTGTCAACTCAGGAATCTCAACCGTGTAGAGATAGTGCTCGGGCATTAGCTCCAGGTTACGAGGTTGTGAATAGTGTACTGCCGAGGCTTCCACCTCTGTCAGATAAACTCCAAAACCAAACTTGATACCTGTACCTTCTCCTGCACCACTAAGGTCAAACTTGTCAAACAAGAATGGCGAGCCATGAAATAGTATCATAATTGCGCTTTCTTTTTGGGGTTATACGTTTTTGTCTATCACATTCTTGAACGTCTGGTAGTTCCTGCCTCTTGAGTTATGATCCTCGATAATAGCAAAGCGAATGTCTTTGTACCGGCCGTGGAACTCATCCTCGTTCAGCACATCAATGAAGAGCTGTGCCATCTGTTCTGGTGGATTACCAAAGGCTCCACATCCCCATGCTCCAAGCACGAGGGAGTCGTGACCATGAAGAATACCAATGCGATAGATAGTACGAATCTTGTTCTTGGTTATAGCAACAGCGCAATCTGAAAGTCTTCCATCAACAAGAACCGGTTCACCTTGTCTCAAAGCACGGTTGATGTTCATCGCTGCAACAGAAATGAATGCTGTCTGGTATGGATCATACAGCCATTCATAGTTACCATCCTTGAATACCGTCACGTCATCGGAATAGATACCGCCAAAGTTCTCATCCATGGGATAGCCTTGCTGGATAAAGCTTAGGTCATAAAGGTCATCCGTAAAATCATCTCGATTTGGTTCAATGACCAAATCATACATCTGTCTGTCGTATCGGTACAGCGACATAAAGAGGTTCGAGCGACGGAAGATACATTCTTCCTGAGCTCTTGCTCCATTCAAAACGCCACCGCCAGGGCGATAAGCACTTGCCATGTTCAGGACGGCAGGATTTAAACCCTCATCCAGCATCTGCTTGCCCACAACGAGGCAGTCATCATTTACTACAGAGAGCTTGGTGTCGTTTGTTGCAACTGGCAGTAAATCCAGCTGAACTTCACTCTTGTAAAGCTTGCTCTCGCCAGGTTCATGGAACTCACCTTCAAAACAGTCACCAATGGTTTCCTGATATATTTGTCTGAGATTAATCATATTTAACGTGAACTCGATGGAATATGACTTATTGAAAATTTGGCAATTAGCGATTCCTTAGGAATTTCCTTGAACGAAGAGAAAAACTTTGTAGTGGATAAGCACGATGAAGCTAAAGAATTTCACTATGATTACCGAGGACAAATTTACTGAAATATTCTGTATTGCAAATGATTATTGCAAAGTTTTTTATGCACAGATGGCAAAATATTCGATTAATGGCAAAAAGAAAGCGCAAATATCACCGTGAAAGCCCCAATGTCATGCACCCGCTTGTCCTTCATGCCCACCTCGCAATCCACAATGGCACAGTGGGAAGCATCACGGGATGCCTCCTCATTGGCATAAGCAAAGGGTCAAGGGTCATAGGGACAGGTACATTGATTCATTAATCAGCAATCGAAAACTATGCCACGGCAAGCTCGAACGACATCAGCCACTAACGTTTATAACGCTATACTTCGTGGCGTGAA
>SAMEA3663208__coassemble_566_pt1 | contig 10192 bp, 8 predicted proteins | sample SAMEA3663208__metabat2_high_PE_004 | metagenome-assembled genome bin SAMEA3663208 (sample SAMEA3663208) | pig gut metagenome | biome: pig gut; feature: pig-associated habitat; material: faeces | place: China | collected 2013
GCCTACAGGCAGACGTTTCAGTTGATTCTTTTCCATATGGTCAGTCTTGATTTTCATGCGGCGAATGCAGCATCTGTGGAGTCGTCTTATGCCGGGGGGAGGTCTCTATAATGCCGAGGAGAGCTCTCTATAAACTCCCACCTGCATCCCTGTTCTGTGCCACCGGCGGTTTCCATCCCCCTATCCCTCTATCTTCCACTCACCGATAGTCCGTCTCTCGGAGTCGAAGCTGATGCCAACCTTGATGACAGGGAGGCCTGAGAGCGAGAAGCGTGAGGCATAGTCCTTCAGATTAATCTGCCTCATGGCAGCCTCGGCGCTCTTGTTCATCTTCAACTCAAAGAGATAGAGCATGGTGTTGGTCCGCAGCACCATGTCTACCCGTCCTGTCGGTGTGTGTATCTCCACGTCGGCGAAATAGTCTGAGACGAGTGTGAGGATTATGTAGAGCACCTGCTGGAAGTGTCCCTCGGAGCTGGCGCCGTTGCAGTAGGGTACGGTGCTGAGGAAGTTCTTCAAGAGTGACAGCGCGCCATCGATGTCGTCCTTTGCGAGACAGCGGGCGATGTTGCGTGCTGTGTTGTTCACAACAAGCGTGTTTGGCATGACGTATGACGGGACAAGGGCCTTTGTCAGACCAATGCGCACCTCATTGTTCGGAATGCCGAGTGTATAGCTTCTGAAAATCTCGTCGTAGTCCTTTATCGTGATGTATCCACTCTGGTACAACAGTGGCATGATAGTGGTCATACCCTCAGTAGGTGCATCGAAGTCGTCGGCTCCACCCTCCATCGAGCTGATGTCTGTTGGAACGGCATCGAACTTCCTTAGCATCTCGACAAGGTAGGTGGGAGTGCCTGAGGCGAACCAGTAGCTGTCCACCTTCTTCATGTTGAATGCCTGCAACAGGCTGAAGGGGTTGAATATATCAGCTGAGGGCCACGAGAAGTGATATCCATCATACTGTTTTGTCAATACGTCTATCGTGTTCTCCTTCGTCCATCCGTTCCTTTCTCCCAAAACCTCGATATAGTCCTGCATCTGTGTCAGGACCTCTTCTTTCGTTATACCGCATATGCCATCGAACTCAGCGTTCATGCTGATGTTTGTCAGGTTGTTCAGCTCGCTGAAGATGCTGAGCTGTGAGAACTTTGTGATGCCCGTGAGGAAGACAAACTGCAGGTAGGGGTCGCAGTCTTTCAGTGGAGAATAGAAATTGCGCATCACATTGCGAAGGACGGGGAGTGTCTCCTCCTCATGAACGACATCGAGAAGGGGGGCATCATACTCGTCGATGAGGATGACAACCTTCTTGCCGGTCTTGGTGTATGCTGCCTTTATCAATTCCGTGAACCGGTCGTTGTTGTCTGCAGCAGGCTGGGTTATGCCGTATCGCTCCTCGTATTCAGAAAGACGGTTGCCAAGGTATCTCTCCAGCTGGTCCTTCTCCATGTGCTTGCCTGAAGCCATACTGATGCGCAGGACAGGGTATTCTGTCCACTCCTTCTCCACACTGTCTATGTAGAGCCCCTTGAAGAGTTCCCTGCGTCCCTCGAAGTATGCCTGAAGGGTGGAGACGAGCAGAGACTTGCCGAACCGCCTCGGCCGGCTCAGGAAGATGTAGCTTCCGAGATGTGTCATCCTCCATATATACTCTGTCTTGTCAATATAGAGATAGTCTCCATTGACTATTTTCTCGAATGTCTGTATGCCTACAGGCAGACGTTTCAGTTGATTCTTTTCCATACACTAATTTCATAGAAATGGTTTGTATGACCCGTCCATCAGTCATTTCACGGCAAAGATACGAAATAAAACTGCAACAAACAAGTGATAGGGTGAAAAAAATATGGCCTGCTGAGAGTGTGATTCTTTTCCCTGCCCAGCCGCTTGCCAGAGATTGATTTATTTCGCGCTGAGCTCTATGCCTATCTTGATGAGGCCGAGCTTTATATCGTTGCTTATTGTCTTGACGGGCTGTCCCAATGAGCGTTTGTCTTTGTCGAGTATATTCTCGAATATCTCCTTCTCCTCTGCTGGGATGATGTCTATCTGCATGACGCGGCGTGCCAGGCCCTCGTTATAGAACCGGCTGCCCCTGTCGGCGAGCTTTGTCTCCTCTATACCGGCCAGTGTGTCGACACGCATCATGGTGCGTCCCGCTGTCTTGTCCTCCTCGGTGACAGAGACCAGGGCGTCGTCATCATGTGCTATGGATGCGAAGATGAGCTTTGGGCCAGAGTGGCGTGTGTAGGATTTGCTGTCCTCAAACTTGAGTATCTCATTCATGGGGACCTTGGCGACATATCCGTTGTCGTAGGCCATCACGAGGTATCCGTTGGCATCCTCGTCATAGACGGCAAGTGTCAGCATTCCCGGCTCCCAGTTATAATCTGTTATCTTGCGGAACCTGTCCATATCGAGGAACTGGAGGTAGGCTATCGTAGGCCTGAAGTCTTCCCTGTACTCCTCACAGACATTGAAGCGTATCTGGCTTGTGGGTATCGTGTCGACAGCCGGTGGGGCGGGCTTTGTCTCCTTGACCTGTTCATTGGTCGGCTCCTTAGCTGGCTCCTTGGCTTGTTCTCTCGCCTCTGGCTTATCATCGTGTGGGCTGTCGTGTGGGGCGAGGGCGGCTGCCGTTGTCTGCTGTGGCTGGGATATGAGGAGGCGCTCTGAGCTGTTATACTGGTAGAACTCCTGCTTGCTTAGCTTGCGCTTCGTGCTGCCTATGCGGACATACCACCAATCGTCGTACTGCACTCCATCCTTATAGGGTGTCACCTTGACGATGCAGACGGGCTTGTCGTTGTCGGGGTCGAAGCGCACGTCGACATGTGTCGCGGGGATTTTCCCGAAGGCGAGGACGACAGCGTCAGTTATGGTCCGCGCATACTTGTCCCTGTCGCCATTGAACTCGGCGTAGGCGAGGTCTGACTCCAGCCCGACACCCATGCCCGAGTCGTTCACACCGATATACAGTGTGCCGCCGTCGGTGTTCAGGAACGAGTCGATGACAGAGAGTATGACCTTCATCTGCTCCTGCATGTTGGGTACGTCGACTGTCTTGTCGGCAAAGTACACTATGCTAGTCTTGTACTCTGTCGTCTTGTCCTCTATGCCTGTGCCGTAGAGCTTCAGCCCTGACTCATATCCCTTCAGGCGCAGTGTCTGCTTTATGCGGTTCTGCACATCAGTGGCCTGGCTGTCCATGTTTGTCGCCGACATGAAGTTGTACGACAGCACGAGCGATGCCAGCTCACGTATGTCGTCGTCTGCATCACGCGAGCTCTCCCACAGGTCGCCATTATGCTCAGGCTTGCCGATGTAGCTGACTATCTGCAGCTGCCGGAACCTGTTCTGCAGCACGACATTGCTGCTGAAGAGGTCGGCGTTCATCTCCTCAAGCTGCATGACGCTCTCCTCGTCTATCCTGTCGTTTATGGCGAAATCGTGGAGCATGAGTATGATGTCCATGCGTCCCTTGTAGTATGCCGCCTGCTCCTCCCATCCTATCAGCAGCGAGAGCATGCGTGCGAATCCGAGGTAGTTGTACGCCTTGATATACTCGTCGTCTGTGTTGTCGAGCGTCGAGATGCGGTCGATGATGTATATCAGCTGGCGGACATAGGAGACATCGAGGATACGGTCGGTCTCGACATTCTCCTCTGTCCCGTCAGCAGCAGAGTCCATCTCCCGCTCGGCGAGCGCTTCCATGAGGAAGCGGAACGACTCGTTGAGGTTGAAGCGCTGGTTGACGACATTGCTGGCCTTCGCCTCGATATGGAATGACTGTGGCGAGGCGCCTATCAGCCGTGCCGAGATGATATCGCCCTGCTTGAGGCCGGAGATATCCTCCAGACCCATTATCGAGACGCTGATGCCCTCTTTCGTCACACCGGGGAGGAAACCGGAGTTGCGCATCTGGTTGAACGCCACCCAGCATATCACATCCTCGTCGTCATCATAGAACTCTCCTGCCCGACGCTTTATCTCGTCGAACATGGAGAAGTGGTACTCGCCGTCCTCAGCCTCGGTTATCGTGGCCTTGAAGATGAGCCTGTTGCCCTTCTCGGAGATGAAATGGCGCACAGAGGGCGACTGGATATTGTATGGCACAATGTCACGTATGTATATATACCCCTCGTCGCCTGAGCCGTCCTCTACCGTGCAGTAGAACTTCTGCGGGTTGTTGGCGTCCTGCCTGGCGATTGATATCTCCACCGTCTCGCCTATCTTGCGGCTCTTGCGCATGTTCCTGACCGTGCTCTCTGTCTTACCCGTCTCGAAGAGGTCACGCTCTATGTCCGTCCACAGCCCCTTGTAGTACGTGATGCCCTTCTTGGCGAAGATGTTTCCCTTCTCCACCCTGTGGCCAAGCATGACCTGGAGATTGTTCCACAGCGACAGACTCGACGGCAGGGCAGGCTTGGTGTTGATGTCAGTAGTGCTCAGCTCTATGCCCCTGTCTGAGACAGTGAGGCGGACATTGTTATGCGTGTATGTGCTGATGGTGTCGATTTCCTCCTTCAATGACGCGGCCTTGTTCGAGATGAAGAAGTTGAACCTGTCACACCCCACAGTGCTCAGGTTATACGCCGGCAGCTCATAGCGCGAGCTGACAAGATTGAAGAGACCAAGATTGACAATGTCTATCGGGTTGGACATCTTCGTGTGAGACACGAGGGTGCAGAGGCGCGAGGCATTGAGCCTGTAGTCTATGATATCCGTATCGCCAGCGTTGGCGTCATGGAGAAGCATCTGGATGGACAACGCCTGGATAGTATTGTACAGGAGCATGGTGTTGTCCCTCATATTGTCTATCACCTTCTCGTTGCCCGAGACATAAAGCTCGAGCACCTGGAGCAGTGCCGTGCGGAATGGCTCCTTCTTCCACTGGCTTATGTCACGCTCCTTGATGACTGCGAACATCCTCTCGATATTGTCATTCATGAGCGACGGGGCGAGGACAAAGAGGCTGGAGAGAATGTTGAACGTCTTGCGCGGATGGTAGACATAGCCAGACATCCTCAGCTTACCGAGCAAGCTGTCGATAAACTCCTGGGCACCGGCTGACTCGGAGCTCTCCTCCATCATCTCCTTCGCCACGATATAATTCCCTGTCAGCTCTATCATCGTCGTGAACCTCTCCTGGAACACCTCACGCTCAGAGGGCCCCGAGCTGTCCAGCAGTCTTGACATCTCAAGCATACGCCTGCAGTCTGACTTAATCTGGCAGAGGTCCTGCTGCATCTCCATCATCACCTGTATCCACTGGTGGCACTGGCGGGAGAACGAAAGGTCGTTGCTGTCGGCAAGGACAAGCTTGACAAAATCGCGGATAGGCCACATCACGCCCATCTCGCCAAGAATCTCTGTCAAGACCCTCTCGTCGACCTTGTTCTCCTTATGGTCTATATCGCCATAGTCAAGCAGCATGACCCTCGGATGCAGCCCCGAGGCCGACAGTATCTTGCAGCGCAGTGTCTGCCCCTTGGAAAGCCTCATGTTGTCCGTATTCTGGAGATACGTCACCGTCTGCTCGTCCTGGAGCTCACAATAGCTCTGGAACACACTCTTCACCTTGAAGTCGACAATCTCACCAACGGTATACTCTTTCATCTGACCCATATATCAATAAAAATATTGCAGTTGTTCTTGTACGATATAAAAAAAACGAAACTAAAAAAAACTTCTCCCAGGCAGATGCCTGCCCACAGGCTGTCGGGCTAAACACGGGAACGCCCTATGAGCCTGCCCACAGGCTGCCCGAAAAGTATTTCCTGCAAATATAGTAAAATAATACCGAAAAGAAGCCGAAACAGCCTGACTTTATACAAGAATTAAGAAATGGCGGCTATTCTCCCGTTCTTAACCCGCTGCCTTAGGGCAAAACTCAGGATAAGCGACGACACTTTTACCGGCGCCAGCAGCCGATGTGGCGATAGCAAGATGCTGCTGCATCCTGGAATACTGTACTATGATTTGTTTATATTCTGAGCTGACGACAGGCTGACGCCTGACGAACAGGGGCCTGAGGCTGATGAGGGAGGAAAAGCCCCCCTGTTATGAAGATATTACTGTCCGGTAAACATTCTAAAAACCTTGACATAGTGGTCTTGAAACAGTTTACCAGAGAGTTTTATTTAGAAATATTTAACCAAAAAAGATTATTGTTTGAACTTATTGTTCACGTAACCGGTATACCTTTGCGCCCAGATTAATAAAAACACACCATCGTTTATGATAAGCGAGGGCGGAGCAAGCTCGCTATGCCAAGTGCAGGAAACGGAGGATGGAACCAAAATGTTACTCTCGGATAATAACATAGCCTCACACCACAAGCCATGAACACCGCTGGCAACAGCGGTAGAGGCTGGGACAACACAACAAGAAGAAAACAACATAAGATAAAGGGAGTGTATCATCGCTTCTTTGTCGTCGGGGACAACATTACAAGAAGAAAACAACAATAAGATATTAGGGTATGAACACAATCTATTATAGAAGAAAGACTCTCGCCGACCCTCAGATAAAGGACCGCGAGACCATGGAGAACATTATAATCGAAACGATGAAGGATATCCTGTCGGCAGAGAAATGCTCGATGGTTTGGAAGGGGACAAAGACTGACCTCCTCGAACTGCTCTGGATAACATACAACAAAGGCAATCTCATGGAGGCCGACGGCAGCATGGTGACATACAAGAGCATGGTGAGGAGGGCGTGCGATGTCTTCTGCATGCCCGAGATTCATAATCCCTACTGCCTCGCCCACCGTGGTGGTGTGAGGAAAGGCGTGAAGCGTGACAGTGTGACAGGGCGCATCATGCGCATCATGTCGGCCCACGACACAGAGGGCATGAGGTCGTTCTGGAGCTCCCTGTTCACAAAGAACACAGCATGATTACTATTCCTCCCGAATTACTCCACTACTTACTTCCCCTACTTAATCAACACTCCCATGACTTACTCCCCGAGGCATATCGCAAGCGCTTTGCGGTATGCCTCGGCTTTTTTCTCGGCCCTCATGGGGTAGGCGCGGGAGCTGCTTGGCATGCGGAAGATATTCACGGTGCGTCCGTCAGGAAGGTCTGCCGCCACGCTCTCGCCTACCTTCGGCTCCGTCACCCCGAACTGCCGGCACAGTGTTGTGGTGGCGAGCTGGCCTGCCGTGACCACTGTCCGGCACTGTGGCAGACGAAGGAGCATGGCCCTGACGTCGGTCTCCTCGACTATGAGGAGGTCCTTGTCCGAGGCTGTGTTCTTTGTCCTCACCACTCTCGTCGCGGTGTCGTACATCGCTATGCCACGCTCTCTGAGAAATGTCTCTATCTTCTCCTGGTCGAAGCGCTTCGCGTCTCTGACGACGAAATGTTCCTTGTCGCCGTAGAATATTATGCCCATGATGCGCCACATGTCGTTCTGGAAGTTAGGATAATAGAACGGCATGCACCATCTGTGAGGGGCGGGAGGGAATGTCCCGAGCATCAGCACACGGGCATCATGGGGAAGGAATGGGGTGAATGGATGTGTCTCTGTGTTCATAGGATGTGTTGTTTTGTTGCCGGAGGGGTGTCATAGGGCAGGAACGGCGGATGGTGAGGGCTCCCGCCGACGCGTATGACCAAACCATCTGTCATGGAGCATGGTCATTTCCATCCCACGATATCGGGGCGGCTGTCAGCCTTTGTTGTTGATATCTCGATATTCTCCATCTTTATGTTGCGTGTATGCCTGAGGTAGAATCCCTTGGCTGGCAGGTGTCCCCACATGGTAGCCTCCGGATACTCGTCCTCTTTCTCGTCGGGCACGCTCTTCTTCGGTTTTCCTCCTCCCTCGTGGCGTATGCGTATATTGCGCAGGGTGATGTTCTCCACCCTGTGTCCGCTCATTCCTGTTATGCTGCATCCGTATGGGCCGGCCTCTGTCACATTGATGTCAGAGAGCATGATATCATGCAGTTTGCCGATATTGTTTATCCTCTGTCCCTCGTAATATCCCCTTGCCCTGTTGGCGAGGCGTATGAATATTGGCGACTCTGTCCCTCTGACTGTTATTCCGCTGACGATGACATTGTCCATCTCTCCTCCGTCGACAATCTCGAGGGCTATGGCGCATATTCCCCTTCTCTCTCCGAAGAACTGTGTCGACTGGTCGGCGCTGGGCTTGACGACTATTCCGTGTATGTTTATGTTCTTGAATCCTCCGTTTGTCTCTGTCCCGAGCTTTATGGCGTTACAGTGGCTGCTGACGACACAGTCGCTGATGGTCACGTCCTCGCATTTCCTTGGCGATGTGCTCTTGAGGGTTATGGCGTCGTCGTCGCTGTCGGCGAAGATTCCCTTTATGATGACGTCATGGCATCCGTCAATGTCTATGGCGTCGTTGTTATAGTTGTTGCGGTTTATGATGTGGAGGTCAGAGAGCCGCACGCGGTCGCATGCGAGATAGTGCTGCATCCAGCAGGCTGAGTTCTTGAGTGTTATGCCGCTGACGTTCACGTCCTCACACTCTATGAGTCTGAGCAGGTGGGGGCGTGTTATTCCCTCGTCGTCCCATGTCAGTTTCCTGAATCCCTTTCCCTGTCCGTCTATTGTTCCCTGTCCGGTTATGGTGATGTTGTGTGCCTTCTCGGCGTATATGAGCTGTATGGTCTCTTTCTGTGTCCTGAGCGAGAGGTACTCGGGTTTCAGCTTCTTATACTCGGAGAGTTTTGTGCTGCCGTAGAGTGTGGCGCCGTTCTCGAGGTATAGCGTGACATTGCTTCTCAGTATTATCGTGCCTATGGTGTATGCGCCGTTGGGGACAACGACTCTTCCTCCGCCGTCTTTGTAGCAGAGGTCTATGGCTTGCTGCACGGCCTTTGTGCTGAGCTGTGCGGTGTCGGTTGTCGCTCCGAAGTCGGTTATGACATAGTCTCGTGCTGTTGCTGGCATGATGCATGAGATGAGGAGGAGGGTGATGATTGTCAGCTGTTTCATGATGGTTAGTGGATTAGTGGGGTTATTGGATGTATCTGTGGGGTTGCATGTGCTGCGTGCTGCATGTATGGTGGTCTGTTAGCGTTGGGGATTTTTTTAATGACGTTAGTGACGTTAATATCGTTAATCACGTTAGTATCGATAATCACGTTAGTATCGATAATCACGTTAGTAACGTTAATCACGTTAGTAACGCTTATTTCCTTTCTCATGCTGTCATTCTTTTCTGTCTCCTCTCTCCTTCCATGTCCTTACAGCCATGCCTATGATGGCTTTCAGGGTAGCTATGCGGTGGATTGTCATGAGCATGTTGGCGCGGCTCATTATGCCGTAGTGGCTTATGATGAGCCTGTGGAGCTGACGGTCGGTCCGGAGCGTGTCGAGCTGTTTCCTCCCTTTGCTCGATGTTATGGATGTCGGGGGGCAGCGGTAGAAGTATGATGTCCGGGCGAATGCTATTCTATCTGTCAGCAGCATACATCTCCGCTCGTCCACCTCGTCGGTGTTCATCAGGCATTGGCGGCTGCTCTTTATGACGGTCTGGAGTATAGGCTTGCGGTATAGTCCGCCGTTGCATCCTATATGCCATGATGGTATTGTCATCATGACTGTCTCTTTCCCTGTGTATAGTCTGTTGTCGAGGTGTATGTCAGGGAGTGTCCCTCTCACTCTCCCCTGCTGGTCCATGAAGTGCATTCTGGGATATACGATATCGCTCTCCATCCTGTCCATTGTCTCCATCATTGTTGCCACATAGTCTGGGCTTATGGTGTCGTCGGCGTCGATGAGCATGACGCGCTCTGTCTCTGCCATTGTCACGCCGGTGTCACGGGGCAGTTTGGCGTTGCCGCTGTTCTCTGTGCGGTGGCAGACAGTTATGCGGTTGTCTGTCTCAGCTATGCTGTCGAGATACTCTGCTGTGCCGTCGGTCGAGGCGTCGTCGACGACAATCCACCGCCAGGCGCTGTATGTCTGGCTTCTGATGCTGTCGTGACATGCCTTTATGTATGGCATGGCGTTGTATGCTGGAGTGACTATTGTGAGCATAGGCGGGTGTCTCCTCTCATGTGTTGCTGGTTTGATATTGTCAGACTGACGGGGCGGGGCGGGAGCGGGAGCTGAGCGGGGCGGGAGCGTGAAGCTGACGCATCACGAACGGTGGTGGAGATGGGATGATGGGGGCGAGGCGGGGGATGAGAGGGGGATGA
>SAMEA3663208__coassemble_578_pt1 | contig 10043 bp, 12 predicted proteins | sample SAMEA3663208__metabat2_high_PE_004 | metagenome-assembled genome bin SAMEA3663208 (sample SAMEA3663208) | pig gut metagenome | biome: pig gut; feature: pig-associated habitat; material: faeces | place: China | collected 2013
AAAGAGCGAAGCCCTGAGAGTAGCGATATTCTCAGGGCTTTTATAATTTGTTATGCCTGCTCAGGTCATGCCCAGGCTACGTCATCCTCGCTGTCAGTCTCAGGTCATGCCCAGGTTCTGTCAACCTTGCAGTCTTTCTCTGGCCATGCCCAGGCTCTGTCTTCCTCGCAGTCTATCTCTTGTCTTATCCCAACATGGTGCTAGGAAATGCTCAGATTGTTGATATCATATTTTCAGAGGTCCTCTTACGAATATCTTCAGTATCATCCATGCCAAGATATACATACAGCTGGCTATGATGAAGATGAGAGTGTAGCTTCCCGTATGATTGAGTATAAGTCCGACGAATGATGCTCCCAGAGCTCCGCCTATTGCTCCCCCGACACTCGATATTCCTGTCATTGATGCTGTAAGATTCTTTGGATAAATGTCACTGACGATGGTATATATGTTTGACGCCCATGCCTGATGTGTTGATGCTGCAACGCCTATAAGAACAGCCATGAGCCAAAGGTTGTCGATGTATGGAACGATATTAAGGACGAGCACGAGGCATCCGAAGATAAGAATTGTTGTCTTACGTGCGAAGTCTGTTGAATATCCCGCTTTAATGAATGATGATGATACGGCTCCTCCTGCCAGTCCGCCGCCACTTGCCATGGCATAGATTATTACCAATGGTAGTACTGTGGCTTTCAGGTTAACGTCATGTGTTGTCATGATATAGTCGGGAATCCAGAAGAGGAAGAACCACCATACCCAGTCTGTCACGAACCTTCCGAGGAATATCCCGTAAGTCTGTGGATACTTGAACAGATGTCTCCATCCCATCTGTTGGGTGTTATAATTAGTGGTCTCTGTTTGCCTACTGGCATCAGTGACGTTCTCATCGCTGTGTATATACTCCAGTTCGGCCTTGTTCACTCCCTTATGCTTTTCAGGCGTGTTGTAGAACATAAGCCATGCCACAATCCACACGAAGCCTGCTGCTCCAGTGATGATGAATGCCCATTGCCATCCGAGAGCGTCAGCGATGACAGCCACAATGAATGGAGCGGCGATGGCTCCAATAGTTGAACCGGAATTGAACACGCCAGTAGCAAAAGCCCTGTCGCGTTTTGGGAACCACTCCGCCGTTGTCTTCACGGCAGCAGGGAAGTTGCCAGCCTCGCCAACGCCAAGTACGGCACGCATGAGGGCAAAGCCCGCAACGGAGCGTACGGCTGCATGCAACATCCCGCCAAGGCTCCACACGAATATTGTTATGATATAGCCAATGCGTGTTCCACACTTGTCGAGCATTCTGCCTCCGACCACCATTCCTATTGCATAGGCGATGTTGAATACTGTAATGATGTATCCAAAATCAGCCTCCGACCACCCTAACTCATGTTGCAGTGTTGGTTTCAGCAGACCTATTACTTGCCTGTCGATATAATTGATTGTGGTGGCAAAGAATATCAGGGCTATGATGCCCCACCTGACATTTGTCTTTTTCATACTTCAATAACCTTGTAGTCAACACATCCATTCTCTATAGCATCCCAGTCGAGCTCGCATCCCAGTCCCGGTTTGTCCGGCACATGTATCCATCCTTTGTCATCAATAGGCAGCGGCTCTTTCATTGGGAACTGGAATACGTCGTGCGGGACAAAATACTCGAACCACTCACAGTTGCGTACAGCGCACGATACGTGCAGGTTAGCCATCTCGAGCGGTCCTGTTGTCGATGTGTGAATCTCGCATCTCATGCCGAATGCCTCGGCGAGATGGCAAATTTTCAGGGTACCCGTAATGCCATGCTTCCATGATACGTCAGCCCGCACAATATCAGCTGCTTTCTGGTTGATTACCTGCGCTACACCCCAGTGGCATCCTCTTGTAGTCTCTGTTGCTGCAATAGGCATGTCGAGAGCCTCACACAATTGTGTATACTTGTATAGTTCGAAATCGCGGAATGGCTCTTCGAGCCACAGATAGCCTAATCTCTCCATATGTCTTCCGACACGTATGGCTTCGTCGAGGGTGTATTCTGCTACGGGGTCGGACATAAGTACGAAGTCGGGACCGAACTCATCCCTCAGCGCTTGGTGTATCTCCATGTCTTTCTGCCATGGTCCCGGTGGGTGGCATTTGTAAGCATTTATTCCGCGGCGCTGGTAGAATCGTGCCTCGTCGATATACTCCTGTGTGGTTGCGTGGAAGAGGCTGCTGGCGTAGACAGGCAACTTGTCCCGATAGGCCCCTATGTACTTATACAGTGGGAGGTCAGCAGCTTTTGCGGCCAGTTCCCATAATGCGACATCGATCCCTCCTGGCAGATAGACAGGGAAGAACGTGATATGGCGGTCGATGTTCCAGAACTCATGCCATATTGCCTCACGCTCATATATGCTGCGGTCTATGATGACAGGTATTATGTTGTCGTGCAGATAACTCTGCGTCACCATGCCCGAGCGTGGTGCGACGACAGGGACAGCACTGACCAATCCAGTGTCTGTCGTTATCCTCACGACCATGATGTCCCATGGCATGGGCGAACGTCCTGTACGTGCGTTGTCGAACAGCGGTATGTTGCGGCGCACTTGCCATGTCTCGATTTTCTTTATGATGTGGTCTTGCATAGTTGATATAGCAGATTGATAGGTTTTGTCATGTTCGGTATTTTCTATTTCATGACAATAGGCAGCTCGGATATCCCACGAGCGGTTTCCTCATTAGTGCGTGACAGTATGTGGATGTCAGTCTATCTATTGTCGAAGTGTTTATAACCGATATAATATTCACGGTGTCCGAGAGCTTCTGATTTTGTCTGCTTACCGTCAGCGATGTCCGTTATGAGGTTGATAATCTCAGATGCGATGTCGTCGAAAGAAGCGCCTTCTGTTATGATCTTACCGGCATTGATATCCATATCCTCTTCCATACGCCTGAAAGTGTCAGGGTTTGAGCATACCTTGATGACAGGCGATATGGCAGAGCCAGCCACTGAGCCGCGGCCAGTTGTGTACAGTATTATGTGGCATCCAGATGCTATCATCTCCATTATCTCGGCATTGTCGCTGATATTGGGGAACCCCCATAGAGGTTCTCCGTCTGGCACAACATCCATCATATACAGTCCTCCGCAGCGTGGAGGCCGTTCGGCAGGAGTGATGAGCTTCTGTATTGTGCCTGAGCCACTCTTGCAGTACGAGCCGAGCGATTTCTCTTCTATCGTTGTCAGTCCGCCCACTGCATTTCCCTGTGAGAAGCTGTCGTGTCCCATGGCTTTGTAGTATTTGTCTGCCTTTACGATACAGTCGAAGAGCTTGTTTCCTGTTTCTGTGTCCGCACCTCTTCTTCTCAGCATGTCCTCGCATCCAATCAGTTCACCTGGCTCTTCGAATATGCATGTGGCACCAGCAGAGACAAGTCTGTCGAATGTTCTCCCTACGCTTGGGTTTGCTGTCAGGCCGCTCCATGCGTCAGACCCTCCGCATACAGTCCCGATGCAAAGATCCGATAACTCCATCGTCACCCTTTTCTGCCTCTTTGTTATAGACAGCATTTCTCTAACGGCCTCTACACCTTTATCTATGGCCGTCCGTGTGCCACCCACGTCTTGAATTACTATGAGTGATGCTTCGCGTCCGCTGTCCCTGACATTATTCAGCAGTCTGTCTCGGTTGAAATTCTCACATCCGAGCGAGCATATCACCACGCCTCCGACATTAGGGTGGGTGCATAGTTCCTGCATCATCCGCTCAGCATAGTCATTTGGCGCGCATCCTCCGAATCCTACGACGTGTACGTCGTCTTTCAATGGGAATTCTCGTACTATCATATCAGCAACATGATGAGCGCATTCGACGAGATATGTCACGACGATGATGTTACGTATGCCTTTTCTACCGTCTTTTCTTAGATAGCCGTTCATTGTTTGATATGATGACATTTTTTAATGTTCATGGATTATTGTCAGCTGATAATCATTCAGAACGCCTCCACAGCTCCTGCATCGACTGGCAGGTTCACTCCGTTTACATATTTCCCCGCAGGTGAGCATAGATACAACACCGCGTTCCCTATGTCGGCCGGCTCTCCGAATGTCCGTGTTGGTATTCTTGACAGTATCTTCGCCTTTCGTGCGGGGTCGTTGTCCGTTGCCTTATGGAACATCGGAGTGTCAATCCATCCCGGTGATACTGTGTTGACGCGTATGCCCATCGGTGAGTAGTCTGCTATGATGGCCCGTTGCATGCCGAGAATGGCGGTCTTCGCCGTTGTATATGCTACAACTTGTGTCATGCCCATGAAAGCTGTCATGCTGCTTATGAGTATTATGCTTCCGCTTCTGCGTTCAACCATGTATCGCATCACTTCGCGTGTCAGGGCGAAGACACTGAGCAGATGTACATCGAGCACCCGCAGGTAGTCATTGTCTGACACGTCGAGAGCAGGTTTCTTCAGGTGTACACCAGCTCCATTGACAAGTATCTCGATTGGTCCTACATTCTGCTCTATCTCTGCTACGAAAGCTGGTATAGTCTCCTTGTCTGTGACATCGAAGACTCTGTATACAGCCTGTTCGCCGAGTCTCTGCTTGGCCTCCTTAAGCTTCACCTCGTCGCGTCCGACAATGACGACCCTTCCTCCTGCTTTCACCAATACTTCTGCAATGCCGAGCCCAATGCCCGAGCCGCCGCCTGTTATTACGGCTATTTTCCCGTCAATTCTGAATTGTTCCATGATATTCCTTATGCTTGTTAGTCCTTTTGTTCTTCTGGTCAGTCTGATGATAGGATAATACGTGTTCCTTTACATAATCCCGAATGTCTCGAAAGCCTCGACGCTTGGCATACCGTTGCGTATAGCCTCTGCCACGAGTTTCTCGCCCCGGGCTTTCTCTATTGCTCCGGCGAAAGCGTCATTGACCGCCTCCTTGGGCACTATCAAGACACCGTCGAGGTCGCCAAAGACCACATCGCCTGGAGATATGCGTATGCCGCTGAACTCTATGGGTGTGCGGTAGTCCATCACTTTTCCGCGTTGTCCTTGGTCCTGTGCGTATCCCCCCATGGAGAATGTGGGGAAGTTCAGGCGCAGAATCTCGTTGGTGTCGCGCGAATAACCGTCTACTACGGCTCCAGCTGCACCACAGACTCTTGCGCGTGTACTCATCAGTCCGCCCCACAGAGCGTAGCGTGGTGATGAGCCGGAACATATATACACCTCTCCAGGCTGTAGCGAGTCGAGAGCCTCGAACATTATTCCGAAAGGTTTCCGCATTATTGGATTGTTTGTCTCCACCAGTTTCTCTGCGAAGACATCGGCCTCAAGTACGGGCATCGCACGCCCCACTACGACCATGTCATTGCGCAGGGGTTTTATTTGTGGTGAGATAAACTGGTGAATATAGCCCATCTTGTCGAGTATGTCACCGACAAGGGCAGGGAAGAGTTCCTTCTTTGCTATGCTGAAAAGCTCAGCATCATCTTTCCATAGTTTCATATATGTTTTTTTCTCTAAGGTTAACGTGTCTGCTGGTCAGGTTGTCCGTATGCCATCCTCACCTTCTTTGGCAAGGAGGAGAGCACAAGGCGGTATGACTCTTCCATCCATGCTCTGACGGTATCAGGGTTGAGTTGTGTATAGCGTATGTCGCTCCAGTGTTTCTTGTTCCAATGCCATGCAGGGGATACTCCGGGGTATTCTTCGCGCAGCTCCTCGTTCCTTTCAGGTGTTAGCTTCATGGCGAAATGCGGTTCTTGTGGCTGCATGTTATGTCCTTCGCATGATAGCGAGAGGCATAGGAATATCTTGCCTCCGATGCGGAATGTTATGTTGTCATCGCCGAATGGCTGGTCTTCTGTGACACCGGGGAATGACAGTGCGCACTCTCTGATTTCTTCTTCGTTCATTGTCGTGTCGGTATATATGGGTGTGATAATTAGCTTTTCAGATGATAGGAGAATTGTGCTGTGGAGACTCTATTCATTATCGTGGAGACAGACTTACGCCCCCATATTCCCTTTCTCACGCATGTCGTGTCACCGGATGTGAATCCGAAATGCTCTCCATGATACCATCCGCTCTTCTTCTTGCCTGCCTGAATGTTGAGTTAATTCAACTTCCGGTATGTCCCGTTGGCACGAAATCCTTTGTCACGGTCAGCGATGTGGCTGTCAGAATGCAGACAATTGTCGACAATCAGAATATTCATGACATGTATTTCTTGTATAGCATAGTTCCTCCCATTCTTGGCGGTAGAGACACTGACACACATCGGGTTAGTTTTTTTTCATGGTTATGAATGGATATTACTGCATGTCAGACACAAAAGTAGGAAATATTTCCCTATCCTGCAAATATTCTCTTCCAAAAGTTTACACCGAGTGTCTTTCTCTCCTCTTTCCTGCCGATATCTTTTTCTCTCTTATCTAACAGATGGCTCATGATGAGAACGGTGGTGGCTCTGGTCTCATTCCTTTTTTTTAGTGGCAGATTGTCACCCATTCTGCTTTATTGTCTGTTGGCTTATAGGGTGTTGTATAATATTGTTTTTTATTATTCCCTATGATTTGGTGTTGTGTCGGATTTTTTGTAATTTTGCATCCATAACTATTATTGTATTTACTATGAGAAGATTAATCATCGCATGTTGCATGCTTTTTCTATGCATAGCGACGGCTTTTGGACAGGATTCTTCGTCAATGAAGAAGGTATATGACGAGACGCTCGACCCTGTCGTGCAGATAAACAAGGGTATAGAGCAGGCTCGCCGTGAGGGCAAGAATCTTGTCTGCCAGCTTGGGGGCAACTGGTGTCCGTGGTGTCTGCGGTTTGCCTCTTTCATAACGGCTGACGAGGAGATAAGGCAGTTTGTCGACTCCAATTATGTCTATATCCATGTCAATGTGCCCCGCAGCCGTGAGGTTAACGAGGCGTTTGACAGCCTCACCCACCATGCCTCGCGTTTTGGTTTCCCCGTGTTGCTTGTCTATGATGGCAATGGCACACTGCTCCACACGCAGGACAGTGTGTTCCTTGAGGAGGGGAAGGGCTATAATAAGAAACACGTAATGACATTCTTCAAGCAGTGGACATGCTCTGCTGTCAGTGGAGTAAGGCCCCAAAGGTAGTTGTCGGTATGAGTAACGGAATATTAACAATCCTGCTCCTGATAGGCTCAAATGTCTTCATGACGCTTGCCTGGTATGGTCATCTCCGTCTGCAGCAGATGCAGATAAGCAATTCTTGGCCTCTGATAGGAGTCATAGCGTTCTCGTGGGCTATAGCATTCTTTGAGTATTGCCTTATGGTTCCTGCCAACAAGTATGGCTTCTCGGGCAATGGCGGGCCGTACAGTCTTGTCCAGCTGAAGGTCATTCAGGAGGCTGTGTCGCTGATAGTCTTCACAGTGGTTGCCGGTTTCTTGTTCCAGGGCCAGCAGTTCCATTGGAATCATCTTCTGTCGTTCATATTCCTTGTCGCGGCAGTGTTCTTCGCTTTCCTTAAGTGAGAGAGCTCTCCTCCGCGTCCCCTTTCTTACGCATGACGCCCCAGAAACCATTCCCGGTTTCTGGGGCGTCATGCGTTCTTCGTCTATGTCTCCTGCTGTTGCTTGTGTATGAGTTATTTGTACCATTCTGGTTTGTCGTTGTCTGCCAGCACCTTCTCTATGGCGTAGTCGTCAGGATTGACAGTCTTGGCCCATGCCACACGCTTTGAGAGGTCGATGATGTTCCCGTCGAAGTCATAGCTGTCGGCCTCACCGTATGTGACAGTCTTCTCCTTCTCTGTGCTGCCCCAGTTGTTCCATCCCTCGCTGTTGATGAATTTACCCATGGTACACTCTATGAACACAGTCTTCGCGTAGGGTCTCCATGGGCGTCCGAGGAATACCCCTCCGGTCACCTCCTTCTCTGCTGTTATTGTGCAGTATCTGAAGACATAGCCGTATTTCACGTTCTCGGGTGTTGACGCTGCTGTTATGTATCCATTGCGCAGACAGTGTATCTTGCAGTTGAGGAAGTATGCTGTTGATGACCCGAAGATGAAGTCGACTGTTCCCTCGATGTAGCAGTTCTTGTAAAGCTGCTTAGACTGTTTGCCGTATGTGTATAGTGTGTCCTGGAATCCCTTGAATCTGCAGTTGTTGAAAACGGCGCGGTTACCGCTGACGAACATCGCCACTGCCTGTCCCACAGGTCCTGCCGTGTTGGCGAACACTATGTTCGTGGCATGGAAGTCATGTCCGTAGACATAGAAGGATGCCGAGCCAGAAGTCCCTTTCTCCTCCCCGAAACTGTTCTTCTTCTGTGCGAAGTCGTCAAACTCAACCACTACTTTCCCTTCTTTCTCACCTATTAGCGATACATTCTGCTTGCTCTCAGGGATTACGATTTTCTCGTGGTAGACGCCCTCAGATATGAATATCCTTGTCTCTTTCTTCCTGTAGTCAGGGACATCGTTGATGGCGCTTTGCAGTGTTGTGTGTGTGCCGCTGCCGTCTTTCGCTACGATAAAGTCAAATGACATTGACTGTGCGTCCATCGTTATGATGCCAATGATGGACATGATGATTGTTAGGATAGTCTTTCTCATAGATATAGTGTTTATTTCTTGATTGTCAGTACGGTCACGGATACGAGTATGAGCAACATGCCGATGGCAGTGTTGAGCGACAGAGCCTCTCCCAGGATTATGATGCCGAGGATGACAGCTGTGAGCGGTTCGAGAGCCCCGAATATGGCAGTCTTTGTGCTTCCTATGGTATCTATAGCCTGTGATGTGAAGTATAGAGATACGAATGTTGGGAAGAGTCCCAACCCCGTCACATTGAACCATGCCATTGGCGAGGGTGGTATCATCAGTCCTCCACCCATGTATGTCTTCACAGCGAGCACTGCCAGTCCGCCCACGAGGACGAAGAATGTCACGACAGATGATGTCATATTCCTCATCGGTCCGCGGTTTATATATACGAGGTATATGGCATAGGACAGTGACGAGAGCATGACGAGCAGCATTCCGGTGATGCTTATCATGCCTCCTGCATCGTCCCTTGACAGAGTCATGACCCCCAGGAAAGCCATCGCGAGGCATATCCATGAGCGTCGTGACAGTCTCTCGTGGTACAGCGCCGCCATGATGAGCGCCACCATGACGGGATAGAAGAACAGCAGTGTGGAGGCTATGCCGGCCGACAGGAACCTGTAGCTCTCGAAGAGGAGTATTGACGATGCCACCATCAATACGCCCATGAAGGCGAGGGTGGGGTATTCCTTCGGTTTCAGTCTCAGTTCTCTTGGGTGTTTCACTCCCACCATTATTCCCACCATTATGACAGCCATGATATATCTCATGAGCAGTACAGAGTTGACATCCATGCCCTCTCTGTAGAGTGGAATGGCGAAGATGGGGTTTGTGCCGTATGACGCTGCCGCTATCGCGGCGTATATATAGCCTTTTATTGACATGCTGTCTCCGTTTCGTGTCCTTATGTGTGGGCGTGTTGTCCGTGGCGGCAGGGGGGCTTCCCCTTTGTCTTCTCCTTTTGTATGCTGCTCTTTTCCCACATCTTTTCCTGTCAAATAAGCGGAAGAGTCAGGACAGGATAATTGATTGTTATGTTCTGTATTACAAAAAAGACCTGCAATTCCCGAGAGAATTACAGGTCAAGTGAAAGGAGGAGGTGGTGCCACCAGGATTCGAACCGGGGACACACGGATTTTCAGTCCGATGCTCTACCAACTGAGCTATGGCACCCTCTTTTGTTCACAATTTCAAGGCCTCTTTTGCTCATGCTTTAGAGGTGTTTCTCAATTGCGTGTGCAAAGGTACTGCTTTTTTTTGTACTGTGCAAATTTTTCCCGATATTTCTTCAAAAAAATATCATAATCTCTGATTTTGTGCCTCAATTAGAAAAAAAAGATGTTTTCGTGCACGCAATTCGAGAAAAAGTATTAACTTTGCAATCGGTTAACGCAGTATTGCGTTCTCACGGGGTGTAGCGCAGTTGGTAGCGCACTACGTTCGGGACGTAGGGGTCGGGCGTT
>SAMEA3663208__coassemble_598_pt1 | contig 9793 bp, 9 predicted proteins | sample SAMEA3663208__metabat2_high_PE_004 | metagenome-assembled genome bin SAMEA3663208 (sample SAMEA3663208) | pig gut metagenome | biome: pig gut; feature: pig-associated habitat; material: faeces | place: China | collected 2013
GAGCGTCTGCCTTACAAGCAGAGGGTCGGGGGTTCGAATCCCTCAGCGCCCACAAGGGGTGTTCCCCGTGATTCCTTCGGGAGTTGCGGGGATTTTTTATGCCCATAACTCAACACAACATATACAGGAAATCGTGGGTCAGCGGATAATCTCGGGTATACGGACATTATACAATGTGCAGACCGCGCAGCCATGGATATGACATCAGAGGATATGGACTGACGCCAACCATCAATAGCAGATAGAGAGACTGGGGCACGCATGCTATATCAAACAAGTGGCATAAACAGCCTGCGGAGCCCGTCTTTCAGGGCATCAGCACACCTCACTAATCCACCTACCTTCTTAACCTGATACACCAAAGAAGCCTCCTCGTGTCATGATACATTTTGACACGAGGAGGCTTCTTCTCGTTATTTATGGCTCATTAAGGACGCTTGAAGATAGCTATCCACAGAAAGGATATCAGCCCTCGACAGGTGCCGGCCTGTCCTGGAAACTGTTCTTCCTCAGCACGAACTTGTCTGTCAGGTAGTTCTTACGCACTATAGGGTCGGCGGCCAGCTCCTCTGGTGTACCCTGGAAGAGGATACGCCCCTCGAAGAGAAGATAAGCCCTGTCAGTAATGGCGAGAGTCTCCTGCACATTATGGTCGGTTATAAGGATGCCTATGTTGCGGTATTTCAGATGCCATACGACCTCCTGAATCTCCTCCACCGCGATAGGGTCCACTCCGGCGAAAGGCTCGTCGAGCATGATGAACTTAGGCTCTATAGCAAGACAGCGGGCTATCTCACAGCGTCGCCTCTCACCTCCCGAGAGTCTGTCACCAAGATTCTTTCTAACCTTCTGCAGGGAGAACTCCCTGATGAGCGACTCCAGCTTCTCAAGCTGATAATCGCGTGGTTTGCCTGTCATCTCGAGCACAGAGAGGATGTTATCCTCAACAGACATCTTGCGGAAGACGCTTGCCTCCTGTGGAAGATAGCCTATGCCCAGCCGTGCTCTCTTATAAACCGGCAACTTTGTTATCTCCTCTTTTCCGAGGTAAATGTGTCCGCCATTAGGCACGACGAGCCCTGTCGTCATATAAAACGATGTTGTCTTTCCTGCACCATTAGGTCCGAGAAGCCCGACAATCTCGCCTTGCTTCACATCGAAGGCGACATCATTCACAACCGTGCGTTTGCCATAGCGTTTTACGAGGCCCTCTGCCCTTAGCACAAGTCCATCGTCTGACAGTCCCACATGTGTTCCTGCGCCGTCTGTGGCCGACTGGCCTTCAGGCAGAGACTCAGCTACAGACTCAGCAGCAGGCACAGCTATAGACTCAGCAACGGGCACAGCTACAGGCTCAGCAACGGGCTCAGCTATAGACTCAGCAGCAGGCTCTGTTGTCACGCCCATCCCGTCGGGTATATTGTTGTTTATCTGTTCTTCCATGATGATGAGTGATTATTTCATATACCAGTTTCCAGCGCGCTCTACCATGGGCACACAGACCACCTCGCTCACCTTGTCCTTGTATTCTATGACGAGAAAAGCCTCTGCTGTATGGTTTGCCGTGTCTGCCTTACATTTCGAGAGGGTTATCGACGAGATGCCTTTATGGTCGTCATTCTGCTGCTTCATGAACATGGCGGCGTTTGCCTCCATCTGCTCACGGTAGTCTGCGGGAATGGAGTCTGCCCTGTCCATGCCAGCCACGAAGTCGGCATATTTGCCATTTATGAGATGTGTGTAGTACGCCTCGGCAGTCTTTCCCGCACGCTCCTGTATAGCCTCGATGTCATTGCTGTCAGTGCAGCATGCCAGGGAGAGTACGGCAGCGAGGATTATGGTGAGTGTCTTGTGGTTCATCATTTCTGTCTTACGAAGACATTTATCGGGCATCCGTTCATGTCCCAGTTGTCGCGTATCTTGTTCTCGAGGAATCTCTTGTATGGCTCTTTGACATACTGTGGCAGGTTGGCATAGAACACGAATGAGGGTATCTGTGTGTCCGGCAGCTGTGCACAGTATTTTATCTTTATGAACTTTCCCTTTATCGATGGCGGCGGGAAAGCCTCTATGAGTGGCAGCATGACCTCATTGAGCTTCTTTGTGCCTATGCGGGCCTTGCGGTTCTCATAAACTTTCTGGGCTATCTCAAGCACTTTGAATATCCTCTGTTTCGTGACAGCCGACGCGAAGATGATGGGGAAGTCAACGAACGGAGCCATTCGCTCGCGTATGACATTCTCGAAATGCTTTATGGCCACCTGCGACTTGTCCTCGACTATGTCCCATTTGTTCACGACGACGACAAGCGACTTGTTGTTCTTCTGTATCAGCTGGAAGATGTTCATGTCCTGTGCCTCTATGCCACGTGTGGCGTCAATCATGAGTATGCAGACGTCTGAGTTCTCTATGGCGCGTATGGAGCGCATGACAGAATAGAACTCGAGATCTTCCGTCACCTTGTTCTTGCGGCGTATTCCGGCCGTGTCTACGAGATAGAAGTTGAATCCGAACTTGTCATACCGGGTGTAGATGGAGTCGCGCGTTGTGCCGGCTATCTCTGTCACTATATTGCGATCCTCGCCTATGAAGGCGTTTATTATGCTCGACTTGCCGGCGTTAGGGCGTCCGACAACGGCGAATCGTGGTATGTCGAGTGCCTCCTCCTTCTCTGTGTTGGGGAGTTTCTCTACGATGAGGTCGAGCAGGTCGCCTGTGCCCGAGCCTGTCGCGGCGGATATGGTATAAGGCTCTCCGAGACCGAGGCTGTAGAACTCTGAGGCATAGTAGTTGTCCTCATTGTTGTCGGCCTTGTTTGCCACGAGGATGACGGGGAGTTTCGTGCGCCGTAGTATCTGTGCCACATCGCCGTCCCAGTCTGTCACTCCGTTCTTCACATCCACGAGGAAGAGGACGAGGTCGGCCTCCTCTGTCGCGACGATTACCTGCTGGCGTATAGCATCCTCGAAGATATCGTCTGAATTGACTACCCATCCGCCGGTATCCACGACGGAGAACTCATGTCCACACCACTCGCACTTGCCGTACTGGCGGTCGCGTGTGGTGCCTGCCACATCGCTCACAATGGCGTGGCGGGTGTTGGTGAGTCGGTTGAAAAGGGTCGATTTTCCCACATTAGGGCGACCCACTATAGCTACTAAGTTTCCCATTTTTCATTTCCCGCTCCTTGCGGGTTCCAATTTTATGCTCAGCTGTCGATGAGCTGGGTTTATATTACTCTGGGTGTGGGCCGCCATCTTTGATGTCGTGTCATGCACATGGCGGCGCCTTTGTTGTTCTCTGTATTATGGCTTTCTGGGGTCATTCAGGGTTGTACCCGAATGAGTCCAGCTCACGCTCGTTTGAGCGCCAGTCCTTGTCTACCTTCACGAATGTCTCGAGATAGACATGCTTGTCGAAGAATTTCTCAAGCTGTTTCCTCGCCTCGGTGTTCACTTTCTTTATCGCCACGCCCTGGTGTCCGATGATGATTCCCTTCTGCGACTCCCGCTCGACATATATCACAGCCTGGATGTTTATCTGCTTCTGTGTCTCCTTGAACGCCTCACACCTTACCTCCACAGCATAGGGTATCTCCTTGTCATAGAAGAGGAGTATCTTCTCGCGGATAATCTCTGAGACGAAGAATCGTGCCGGTTTGTCCGTCAGCTGGTCCTTGTCGAAATATGGTGGGGAGTCTGGGAGGAGGTCATAGATGCGTTTCAGCAGAAGGTCGACCCCGAACTTGTTTTTCGCGGATATAGGCAGTATCTCCGCATTAGGCAGCAGTGCGTGCCATCTCTCGACAATCTCGCCCAACTGTTTTGTGGGGTTTGCGTTGTCTTTGCCGAGCTCGTCAATCTTGTTCACGAGCAGCAGCACGGGTATCGTCTGCTTCGCCACCTTGTCAAGGAAGTCACGGTTCTTCTCCGGATTCTCTATGACATCGGTCACATAGAGCAGCACATCGGCGTCAGTCAATGCCGACTCTGAGAATGCGAGCATTGACTCCTGAAGCTTATAATTGGGTTTCAGGACTCCGGGTGTGTCAGAGAATACTATCTGCATGTCCGGTGTGTTCACTATGCCCATAATCCTGTGGCGTGTCGTCTGTGCCTTGAATGTAGCAATAGAAATACGCTCACCAACCAGTTGGTTCATGAGCGTACTCTTACCTACGTTGGGATTGCCAACGATATTTACAAATCCTGCTTTGTGGTTTGTCATAATGGAGGGTGTTGTCGTTAGTGAGCCGAATAATATGACGCTGTCATTCCCGCTCTCTTATTCTGCATTGTATCCCCACTTGAGGAGGAGGGCTCCATGTACGAAACCTGCTCCGAAGGCTGTGAGGATGACATTGTCGCCCTTCTTCAGCTTCTTCTCGAAGTCCCAGAGAGCGAGAGCTATCGAGGCGGCGGATGTGTTTCCGTAATGCTCGATATTGACCATCACTTTCTCCATAGGTATGTTGAGACGCTTCACCACGGCCTCTATGATACGGAGGTTTGCCTCGTGGGGTATCACCCAGTTGACATCCTCTGACGCGAGGTTGTTACGCTTCATTATCTCCTCGACATCATCCGACATGCTTGTTACAGCATAGCGGAAGACAGTACGTCCCTCCTGGTATATGTAGTGCATGCGGTGGTCTACTGTATAACGTGACGATGGGCATACCGAGCCTCCGGCCTTCATATGGAGATAAGGCAGGCCTATGCCGTTTGTGCGCAGGAAAGAGTCCTGGAAACCGACTCCCTCCTCTGTTGTAGCCTCAAGCATGACGGCTGCTGCACCATCGCCGAAGAGGACACATGTCTGGCGGTCCTGGTAGTCGACGATAGATGACATCTTCTCGGCAGCGATGACCATGACACGCGTATAGCGTCCGCTCTCGATGAATGTGCTTGCCATATCCACGGTATAGAGGAATCCGCAGCATGCGCAGGAGACATCGAATCCATGGGCATTTGTAAGTCCGAGCTTACCTATCACGATTGACGCGTTTGAGGGGAAACGGTAGTCGGATGTTGTTGTGGCGCAGATTACGCAGTCGATAGTCTGTGGGTCGACGCCTGTCTTCTGTATGAGCTGCTTGGCTGCCTTACGTGCGAGATAGCTTGAACCAAGGCCTTCCTCTTTAAGTATGCGACGCTCTTTAATACCCACACGGGTTGTTATCCACTCATCATTGGTGTCGACCATACGTGCAAGTTCCTCGTTAGTGAGTATGTACTCAGGAACATATCCGCCGACACCTGTTATTACAGCTTTAACTTTTTCCATTTAAATTTTGAAAGAAAGAAGGTCAAAAAAAACAAGAAAGCGGGTATCGGACTGACATATTTATGGCCTGATATCCCGTATTCTTGTTTCTCTCGTAAGATATTACTCAGCGATTTCCTTTTCGATGGCTATCTTGCCACGATACATACCACATGTTGGGCATACTGTGTGATAAACGTAGTATGAGCCGCAGTTAGGGCATACAGCAAGTGTAGGTGCTACTGCCTTGTCGTGTGTACGACGCTTGAGTGTACGAGTCTTTGACTGTCTTCTTTTAGGATGTGCCATTTTATTCTTGTATTTTTAGTTTTTGTTATCAATTTCTATATTATCCTGGTCTGCCTGCTGCAGTTTAGCCAGTGCGCTCCAGCGAGGGTCTACAGTCTTTGTCTCTGTCTCATCGTCACTTCGGGTGGCGCTATGCTCTGAGAGCACGTTAATCATCGCAGGGTTGCATTTTCCAGGTGCATGCACATGCTTGACGGGCAGATTAAGCACTATAGTCTCATAGACTACCCATGCGAGGTCGACAACGGGGTCGTCGTCGGTCACGACAATGAGGTCATCGTCTTCTGAGCGCTCATTGCCCAGCTTCACTGTGAGGCGGTGGCTGACATCCACAGGATGGTCCATAGGGTCGAGACAGCGGTCGCACGGTATCTGGACAATGCCGGTAGCATGGAAACTGATGTCGGAGAAGTGAATGGTCTTGCGTATAGACACGTCCACGTGCACGTCGCCCCGCATAATTTCCTCGCTCTCAAGGGACACAAAATAATCGTCGCCGAGACTGACGGCCACGGTCGATTCTCCCTCCACGAGGGACTTTATGTCTATCTTGAGGTCTTCTATACTACACATTTCGGAGTGCAAAATTACTAAATTATTAAATAATACAGATGAAGTGGTAAGCGTAGTTATATATTTTTAACGTTTGAATACTTCTTTTATATCACATACCCACATATTGCATTCAGGTAAGCTCAACAAAAGCGAAAAGCAGGCCAACAAATAGCCGTGCTGAATCTCATTATATATAGTACGGCACGCGAGGTGGACGTAGAAGCGTATCGGACAGGCCAAACGCTTGGCGGAGTCTCCTCCCCCACTCCCTCCTCAAATAGAGAATGATTACTGACCGAAAAACCAACGGACGAGTCACAACAAGTCAACTGGACAGCCAATGTGGCAACAGCAGAATATTCGGCAGAGACAACATTCAAGGAACATGCCCCGACTGTACGCGACTGGCAGAATCAGCAGAAAGATGCATGCGGCATACCCGGATGATACTTTCTCCAATGCCACAGAGAGAGATTCTCGGCAGAATAAGGATGCAGGCGGATGTGGACAGCGAAATTCACGATTTATGGCTCACACTCTCTAAACATCTGTGTATCTGGGCTTTGTGACAAACATCACGACAAAAGGCATTTTGGCGTGGAATAAAAGGTAGCGAATGGGGCGTCGACAGATATTGAATGGGAGGCTGACAGATAGTGAATGAGAGGGCAAAAGGTATAATATGGACTCAGGTGGCGGTGGTGTGGGCGGCGGCGGCCATGACACAGAATGGGGAGAACGGACGACGAAGACGAGCTGAAAGGTTATCTTTTGGGAGAAACAACACCCTCAGTCGACACCTGCCTATTCATCGAGTAATCACATTCCCGTTCTTTTTGACGAACGGGCGACCAAAATCTCGCCTCTCCGTATGCTGGCAGAATAATACCAGACGAGCATGACGATGGCACTCACCTCACACTCCATGCCCGCAGACAGGCGTAAACCACCAAGCCACAAGAAGGCGAGTGGCAGACGGGAAGATTGCCGGACGCAGCAGGAGCAGCCGGAAGACGAGAAGCGCGAGACCCATAATGGCAAAACGCGGGACGGGCCATACCACACTAACCGATGGTATGACCCGTCCCGCGATATTATTGTCTCAGTTATTGTCTTGTATTATCAGCCATGCCGGCATTCATCGTCTGGCAGACATAACGTATTCTTCCTGACAATCCAGGCATGGCTTGAAGCCAGCCCACAGCCAGCCGGCTGCATTATGAGCAGCGCAGAATCTGTCCTGCCTTTATGCGCTTTGACTTCGAGATACGGTTCATGCGGCATATCTCCTGCACAGACATTCCGTATTTCTTAGCTATGGATGCGAGTGTCTCACCCTTCTTCACCTTATGATAGCGTGTCTCTGCCGCGATGGTCTTCACAGCCTCTGTGGCTGCAAGCTCTGCCTCTCCTGTCACCTGCTCACGTGTATATCCGCCGTTGCCGACCTTTCCTCTGAGTCTGTTAGCCTCAGCCGACTCATCCTTGTATGTATTGCTGCGGAACATATAGGAATCGGCCACGACATCCTGATTGCGGAAATCGAAGAGTATGGCTGGGTTTATGGCTACACCGCAGATGCGTGTCTCGAAGTGGAGGTGAGAGCCTGTGCTTCGTCCGGTGTTTCCACCGAGGCCAATCACATCGCCTGCACGCACTGTCTCGTTCTCGTCGACGAGAGGTTTGGAGAGGTGGGCGTAGATTGTCTCCAGCCCGTTATTATGACGTATGACGATATAGTGTCCGTATCCGGCAGCCTCGTATTTCACCATGCGCACCTTACCAGAGAAAGCCGAGCGTATAGTGTCGCCGATATACACTTTGAGGTCGATGCCTTTATGCTGGCGGCCCCAGCGCGCCCCGAAATTAGAGGTCACGACGCGTGATGGTGTCGGCATGCAGTAGTGTCTTAGGTCGACGAGGAAAGAGTCAGGGAGTTGAGTGGCCTTGTGGGCATAGACATTGTTCCAGTCTTCATAGAGGTCCTGGGCGGGCGATGCTGCCTGCTCACGGTGGATAAGGTCTTTCAGAGCGAGAGTATCAACAGCTTTCATCTTGCGGTCAACGGGGGCTTGACGCGCTATCATATCCTGAGCGAGTGCAGGGGATACGGCAATAATTAGTGTGACGACTGTGAATAATACTCTTTTCAATATACTAAAATGCATCGGTTTCTCGTTTGGTTTTACATAAAAGTCATAAAGGAGAGACATCAACGTCTCCTGCGCCCTTGAATAGTGATAGAGAAACGACTTACATAAATAAACAAATGGTTGCCCTGTGAAGTTGTTTTTCAATCCGCACTCAAGCACGTTTGATGCAAAATTAGCAAAAATTATTGACATTCTTGACTCTAAGCAATACGCAAAGGGCTATTTTAATTGTATTTAACACATTAGGTGTAATTATTAAGGTTTTATTACGTTAGCTTCTGAATGTCAGAGTCATACGCAACGGGACGGCCGCAAACGCACCGGGAGAGGTATATGCTGGGGCTTTCTGGCAATATGGAAATGTGGTTTTCCGAGGCAGACCGGCCACCCTTTTCCCGCAAAACCGGAGGGGCATGAGGCGGGCGGGGCGGCATGAGTCAGCTTATGGCGCCCCAGTTTATGTCGTTTCGTCTCAGCTGTCTGAGTCTCTGCCACAGGCAGGCATACTCTGGCTTGTCGGCGTCAGGGTCGTTGTCTATGACATATTGCGCTGTATCACGCGCCAGCTGTACGAGCTGTCCGTCGCGTGCGATATTGGCTATCTTGAGGTCGAAGGCCATTCCTGACTGCTGTGTCCCCTCGAGGTCGCCGGGCCCACGGAGCTTGAGGTCGGCCTCGGCAATGCGGAATCCGTCGTTCGTCTCGCACATGATGTCGAGGCGCTTCCTTGTCTCTGCCGTCAGCTTGTGTGATGATACGAGTATGCAATATGACTGGTTGGCACCGCGCCCGACACGTCCACGTAGCTGGTGGAGCTGTGAGAGGCCGAAGCGCTGGGCCTCCATGATGACCATGACAGAGGCGTTGGGGACATTGACTCCCACTTCTATCACCGTCGTGGCGACAAGAATCTGTGTCTCGCCAGATACGAACCGCTGCATCTCCTCCTCTTTCTCGGCGGCCTTCATGCGCCCGTGGACTTTGCTCAGTCTCATGTCGGGGAATACTTTGCAGAGCATCTCATAGCCCTGCTCGAGGTCCTTGAGGTCCATTTTCTCGCTCTCCTGTATTAGCGGATAGACTATATATACCTGTCTGCCAAGCTCTATCTGCTTCCGTATGCTGGCATAGAGCGAGACCATATTGTCGTCATAGCGGTGGAGAGTCTGTATTGGCTTGCGCCCAGGGGGCAGCTCGTCGATGACCGACACGTCAAGGTCGCCATATAGGGTCATGGCGAGTGTGCGCGGGATTGGTGTCGCCGTCATGACGAGAATGTGCGGCAGAGTGTTCCCTGCCGTGTGTACGGTGGCTTCACTGCCAGGCTGTGGTGCGGTCTCCTGCTGTGCCGTCCTCAGCGCGTTCTTCCGCCAGAGGCGCGCACGCTGCTCTACCCCGAAGCGGTGTTGCTCGTCGATGACCGCGAGACCGAGGCGATGGAAGACGACCGTATCCTCGATGACAGCGTGTGTGCCGACGACGATGTCCACAGTACCGTCGGCGAGTCCCTC
>SAMEA3663208__coassemble_637_pt1 | contig 9322 bp, 6 predicted proteins | sample SAMEA3663208__metabat2_high_PE_004 | metagenome-assembled genome bin SAMEA3663208 (sample SAMEA3663208) | pig gut metagenome | biome: pig gut; feature: pig-associated habitat; material: faeces | place: China | collected 2013
CCTCCATGCCCATGGCTATGAGAAACTCGTCGAAGGTCATGGGATACATGAAAAGGGAATGGATGCGTCCCACGCCAAAGGTGGGGAGCTCCTGCAGGGCAAACTCCAGCAACGAACCAGCCGCCACAACATGTAGCTCGGGATAGTCTTCCTTGAAGAAGCGCAGGGCCATGATGGCTTCGGGGCAGGCTTGTATCTCGTCGAGGAACAGCAAGGTCTTGCCGGCAATGATGGGGACCTGAAGGTAGTTGGACAGTTTGGTGGCAATGAGCCGTACATCAAGGTCGCCCTTGAAGAAAGTGCCTACGGATTGGTCACGCTCAAAGTTGACTTCTGCAAAATGCCGGAAACTCTTGCCGAGCTGTCGCACGGCAGATGACTTGCCCACCTGACGTGCTCCACGGAGCAGAAGTGGCTTATGAATGTCGCGCTCCTTCCATTCATGAAGCGTTTGGTCGATAGTACGGGTAATATAATTCTTCATAACTGCCATATCGCTTGAAATACAGCTGCAAAGATATAAATAATTGCTCAAATCCGAGAAATAATCCGAGAGAAATTGCTTAAATCCGAGAAATAATCTTTCGCTTCTTACTGGAATCCGAGAAAAACATGAAATAATAGGTGACCTCTCCACCGCGTTGCATTTGCGCATGCCGTAGGTTAGGCTGAATCTCCCGTTGTGGCCGTTACAGTGGCCAACGTCACACTCCCCATAATCTTGAGAGCCGTTCGGCGAGTGACCTCAACTGAAAAAGGTTGTCACTTTTTGGAGAGTTAAACTTAATTGGTTATTACAATAATTACTATTTCACTAAAAGCGTTTACCTCTTTTGATTGCTATAACGATATTGGTTGTCAGTTAGACTGAATAGGTTGTCTGCATATTGCTCTTATAACTGAAAGGGTTAACCCTTTCGCGCCAGTTTCACTGACTTGGTTACGTCAGATACCATATAGCTGAGTGAGGTAAAGGATTCTTTGCACAAGAAGCGGAAAGGCAGAAAAAACTCCATTCCGAACCTTCGAGACCGAAATAGTGATCAAATTGCAATGGTTTATATTTTTTTAATAGTTTATCGAATGGAAATCGCTGACTTTTGTGTATTTTTGCATTATCTTCTGCATCTGGGGATACTGCCTGATGTTTACAGCCAATGGCACGGGGGGATTCGGAAGTGTTTTTGACTTTACAATCAAATAATCATAAGGAATCATGAAAAAGTTATTTTTTTTGTTGTTTTCGGTTATGCTCTTTGCCGCATGTGATAGCGGAAAGTATGAGCAAGTGGCTTATTTTAAGGACGATGCCAAAATGCGTGTGTTTGTTTATGTGACAGAAGAAACAGATTTGAACGAACTTCAGAAGCATGCTAAGAAACAAATGCACACCGATGGTGCGACGACTGCGGTTTTCTATTACAACGAGCTCATAGGCTCCACTAAGAGTGTCACTATGGCACCAAATTTCTATGAGGCACTTGGACGTGCATGTACAAAATGGTGTGTTGCAGGATATTGGAAATATGCTAATGGAGGTGAGAAATTTAATGCCAAGCCTTGTGAATGATGATATAACAAACTACACTATGCCATACATGATGTCTACGGAGCCTATTCCAGTAACAAGTAAAGTGACTGTTGATTTTCCTATCGGCGATGTCAAAGAGTCTATACAATATTTGTTAAGAGTATTCCCACAATACTTTATTGCTAAAAAGAACGGAATTAACGAGGAACTTGGAACTTTTGTATTTAGCCGCCCTAAAGGTGTAGATACGCCTACTATTAGGCTTACGCTCTCCGCTGTTGATGAAAAGAGTACGAATGTAGAGATTCATTGCTCTTCAAGTAGTTTTACTCCTACGCCCCCTGATTTACAAGTGGCAATCACTGAAGTTCAGAACATATTAATGGCTAAGCTGAATGGAAAACCTGACGAGGCTATAAAGGAAGTGATAAAGAAGAACAATAGCGGGAATGGGGTTTGGGGATGCCTTAAAACTATTGGGTGTATTGTGGTCGTTGGCATTATGATTTTAGTGCTTTTGGCAGGTGTTCTTAGCGTTTTTGTTAACTAAGTCACCCTGATGCTGTGCTATATCTCTTGCCTATCAGGTGTCTGCCCTCCGTGGCAAGCGTTTTACGCCCTGAAAGGGCAACCTGCACTTAGCCCAGGGTAAAGCGAAGCGACACCCTGGGTATAAGTGTGAACGGCAACGACGCCCTGTAGAAAGGGCAAAAGCGTTAAAATATACTATTACTGTCCGGTAAACACCCTCAACATCTTGTAATGGTTGGCTTTACTAAAGGACAAGCCCCTTTCTGGGCTTACCAGCAGAACCCTGTGTCAGTTACGAATGACAAAAACCATGATAAACCCCTTGAAGAGTATGTGGGGGCAGAGCCCCTGGCGTCAGTCTTCCGTTGTGGTCTTATAAGAGCAGGCTCTTAACGCCCCAAACGGAATCCCGACACCACCTTCTTGCAGAAGGCTGCCATCCTCTTCAAGGCGATAAAACAAATAAACCTTTGTTAGAAAAAAACACACAATCTGTATTCTGTCATTGTTGTAAAAGAAAGGTTTATTATTATGTTTATCGCCTTGTGATTGAAGCGAAACCCCGATAGGGCGATGATGTAGCTGGCTGAAAATATCTGAGCTTGCTCAAGGATTCTCAGACGGCTGCAGCATCGATGGCTCGTAAGAGACATTTCGCATCAAGCACAAGGGGTTGATTTCTGTTTTTGTTTTTCCAGTTGACACGGGATTTTACCTCCCTTCGGTCAGTGGGTCCAGGGTCGAATCTCCCGTCCGTGTCACTCTACTATCTCCATGCTGAGTATGCGCCTGTCCTTTATAGGGCGGTCGTTGGCGTCTCTCTCAGCAGCCTGTATCTTCTCTACCGTGTCCCATCCGGCCACTGTCTCGCCAATGACGCTGTATCCGCCGTCGAGCCACGGTGTGCCAGGCTGCTGGTAGTCGTCATAATAGGCGAGCTTGTCGACATATGGCGCGCGCCCCTTCACCACCGGCCATTTGCCCCAGACGATGTAGAACTGTGACGACGAGCCCTCCTTCGCGGGGTTGTCAGAGTCCGGCTCACGGGCTATGGCGAGCGCACCGCGCTTGTGGAAGAACCTCGGGAAGACAATCTCTGCCGGCAGACGCTTCTTCCCATCAACTGAGGGGATATCATCCTCGCCGAGCAATGGCGACGGGTTGTCCTTCGACGTGGCAGGAGCGTGGCGCGACTGTGGGTCGCCGGTCTGTATCATGAATCCCTCTATGACACGGTGGAAGAGTATGCTGTCCATGCCGTGGGACGATGCCAGATGTAGGAAATTGTCACGGTTGACAGGCGTCTCGTTATACAGCTCCACCGTTATGTCGCCCTCTGTGGTGTGTATCGTGACGCGCTTGCGGTCATATCCCTCTACCTTTGCCCCCACATCCTTCAGCGCGCGGAGTATGTCGGTAGGGTGTCCGTCCTCGCCGAATGCCCCGAGCTTGTAGAGCGAGGGGCGGCAGGCAGGCTCCCAGTAGAAGACACCGCGGCAGCGGCCGCCTGTCTCTGTCATGGCGCGGCGCAGTATCTCACGGTATTGCTCGCGGCCCTGGTGCATGACATAAGGGCGCTCCATATCGACAAGGAACCCCGTCTCGACAATCATCACGTCACGGTCATACTTCTTCACGACAGCACGTATGTTCTTCATACAGTCGGCAATGGTCTGCCATGCGTTAGGCTCTTTCTTAGCCTCCATGGCCCAGTAGGGGTAGAGCGACATGCCTATCATGTCGAATTTCCCGCCGTTCTCGAGTATCGTGTCGAGGTTATGGTTGTAGAGTGCGTTGTCGAAGCCGTTGTCGAGATGGACTATCACGATGGCGTCGGGGCACACGCTCTTGACGGCATCATAGCCCTCGTGTATGAATCCCGCATACTGCTTGGGGTTCCGCTCGACATGTCCCATGCTCTTTGTTATGGTCGTGTTGCCCTCAGCGTCCTTCACCTCCCATCCTGTGACAGGGTCGGTGACGACGCTCCACAGCATTCCGTTCGATGTCTCATTGCCCACCTGCACCCACCGTGGGCTTATGCCGTTGTTCTTCAACAGTGTGAGCACCTCTACGGTGTGTGCCCTGAGAGCCTTCAGCATGGCCTTGTACGACATCTTTTCCCATGCCTTCGGGATGTTCTGCTTGGCAGGGTCGGCCCACCAGTCAGAGTAGTGGAAGTCGATCATTATGTCCATCCCGAGCGCCTTAGCCCTCAGCGCCTTGACGAGGACATCCTCCTTGTTACACCAGTTTCCGTGTCTTGAGGGGTCAACCCATACTCTCAGGCGCACGGCGTTCATGCCCATCGACTTCATCAGCGCTGTGCATTCGCGCTCCTTTCCCTGCCAGTCGAAGAGTTTCTCGCCTTTCTGTTCCTGCTCCGTGGCCCAGCTTATGTCGGCTCCGATAGCGAAATCCTGTGCTGCAAGAGGCATGCAGAGCGTGCACAGGAGAGTGATAATGATGTTTCTCATAGTGTGTGGTGGATATTGTCTCTTATGTTTTGTCCACAGCCTTCACGTCTCAAGCGTTGGGCGTGAAGGTGTTGGTGGATATTGTTTCTAATGTAGCGTCCACAGCCTTATGGGGGCTGTGGACGGCATGGCGGGCAGTCAGCGTGCCCTTAGATAATCTTCTCTAACTGGCTTATGTTGCGGTCTATATCCTCCTGCTTCACCTCATAGTCCTGGAGGTTGCCCTGGAGATACTGCTGGTAGGCCGACATGTCGATGAGTCCGTGGCCGGAGAGATTGAAGAGGATCACCTTCTCTTCGCCCGTCTCCTTACACTTCTCCGCCTCGTTTATTGCGGCGGCGATGGCGTGGCATGACTCTGGTGCCGGAATGATGCCCTCTGTCTTCGAGAAGAGGAGGCCGGCCCTGAATGCCTCTGTCTGCTGTATGTCGGTGGCCTCCATGCGCTTCTCCTTCAGCAGCTGGGATATTATCATGCCCGCACCGTGGTATCTCAGGCCACCGGCATGTATGTTCGCCGGCATGAAGTTATGGCCGAGGGTGTACATGGGGAGCAGCGGTGTGAGTCCCGAGAGGTCGCCGAAGTCATACTGGAAGACACCGCGTGTCAGTTTCGGGCATGATGCCGGCTCGGCGGCGATGAAGCGTGTCGTGCGTCCGTCGAGTATGTTATGTCTCATGAATGGGAACGATATGCCGCCGAAGTTGGAGCCTCCTCCGAAGCATCCTATCACGATGTCAGGATACTCTCCAGCCTTCTCCATCTGCTTCTCAGCCTCAAGGCCGATGACAGTCTGGTGGAGGGCGACGTGGTTGAGGACAGAGCCGAGGACGTATTTGCAGTTTGGTGTCGTCATGGCGAGCTCCACAGCCTCTGATATCGCTGTGCCGAGCGAGCCCTGGTTGTTAGGGTCGCGCGTCAGGACATCCTTTCCGGCGCGTGTCGACATTGATGGCGACGGGGTCACCTGTGCGCCGTATGTCTCCATGATGGCGTGGCGGTAGGGCTTCTGGTCGTAGCTTATCTTAACCTGATAGACAGCGGCCTCAAGGCCGAAGACCTTAGCGGCGTATGCCAGGGCGCATCCCCACTGTCCGGCTCCTGTCTCTGTCGTGACGTTCGTCACTCCCTCCTCCTTGCAGTAGTAAGCCTGCGCGAGGGCAGAGTTCAGCTTGTGTGAGCCGACAGGCGATACACTCTCGTTCTTGAAGTATATATGTGCAGGCGTGCCGAGAGCCTTCTCAAGGCCGTAGGCACGCACGAGTGGTGTCGAGCGGTAATACTTGTACTGTTCCAGAACGGCCTGTGGGATGTCAATCCACGCATTGGTCGTGTCCATCTCCTGGTGACACAGCTCATGGGCGAAGATAGGGTAGAGGTCTTCAGCCTTCATCGGCTCGTGGGTCTTAGGGTTCAGGGGCGGCAGCGGCTTGACAGGCATGTCGGCCTGGATGTTGTACCATTGTGTCGGGATTTCATCCTCCGTGAGGAAGAAACGTTTCTGATTTTTGTTCATCTCGTTTACATTTTGTTAGGTTATATTACGTTTCTTGTGTGCAAAAGTAATAAATATATTTTAAGTGGCAAAGAGAAAACATACCTTATTCTTGTCCATGTCAGGAAAAAAGCGTAATTTTGCAGCAAAATGATAACGTGGGGCAGAGTCATGTTGATGCCCTGAACGAAAAATAACAATATGTCAGAAAAGAACCAATTCGTGCGCCAGGTGGCAGAACAGAAATATGAGTACGGATTCACCACCGACGTGCATACCGAGATAATACCCAACGGCTTGAATGAGGACATCGTGCGCCTCATATCGGCCAAGAAGGGCGAGCCGGACTGGATGCTGGAGTTCCGCCTGGAGGCTTTCAGACACTGGCAGAAGATGGAGGAGCCCAGATGGGGCCATGTCCATGTGCCGGAGATTGACTACCAGGCCATATCATACTATGCCGACCCTCTCGCCAAGAAGGCCGACGCGCCAAAGACAGCCGACGATATCGACCCGGAGCTGATGAAGACATTTGACAAGCTGGGCATCCCGCTTGAGGAGCGGCTTGCGCTGAGCGGTGTCGCTGTCGACGCCATCATGGACTCCGTGTCGGTCAAGACAACATTCAAGGAGAAGCTGAAGGAGAAGGGTATCATCTTCATGTCCATCGGCGAGGCCATCAAGGAGCACCCCGCACTCGTGCGTGAGTATCTCGGCAGTGTCGTGCCTTATAGGGACAACTTTTTCGCCGCCCTCAACTCGGCAGTCTTCTCTGACGGCTCTTTCGTCTATATCCCTAAGGGTGTGCGCTGCCCGATGGAGCTGTCGAGCTACTTCCGCATCAACGCACGCAACACAGGACAGTTCGAGCGGACGCTCATCATCGCCGACGACGACGCCTATGTGTCGTATCTTGAGGGATGTACCGCCCCGATGCGCGACGAGAACCAGCTTCACGCAGCCATCGTCGAGATAATCGTGAAGGACCGTGCCGAGGTGAAATACTCCACCGTACAGAACTGGTACCCTGGCGACGAGCAGGGCAGGGGAGGCGTGCTGAACCTTGTCACGAAGCGTGGAGACCTCCGCGGAGAGTCGTCAAAGCTCTCGTGGACACAGGTGGAGACAGGGTCGGCCGTGACATGGAAGTACCCCTCGTGCATCCTCCGTGGCGACAACTCCGTGGCAGAGTTCTACTCTGTCGCCGTCACAAACAACTACCAGGAGGCTGACACCGGCACGAAGATGATACATCTCGGCAGGAACACCAAGTCGACAATCATATCCAAGGGCATCTCGGCAGGCCACTCGCAGAACTCATACCGCGGACTTGTCATGGCTGGGACGAAGGCCGACAACGCCCGCAACTACTCGTCGTGCGACTCGCTCCTGCTCGGCAGTGACTGTGGCGCCCACACCTTCCCGTATATGGATGCCCGCAACGACACCGCGATTTTCGAGCATGAGGCGACGACAAGCAAGATAAGCGAGGACCAGCTCTTCTACTGTCAGCAGCGTGGAATACCGATGGAGCAGGCCGTAGGGCTCATTGTCAACGGCTATGCTAAGGATGTGCTCAACAAGCTCCCCATGGAGTTTGCCGTCGAGGCACAGAAGCTGCTCTCCGTATCGCTTGAGGGGACAGTGGGATAACCATCCCTCACGTGCGCCACACAATATCCCGTGTGCCACCATCGCCCACCTCTTCACACCCCATTGTCTACCCCTCCACACCCCATCTTCCACCCCTTCTCACCCTAATGTCCACCCTTTCATATAACCATCCCATCCCCTCGGGCCATCCTCATGCCACGAGCGAGGGTACAGGTGTCAGCCATATCCACCTCTTTATGGCTAAAACATAATTCCCTATGGCTAAAAATCATATGCCATGCCTACACTGAAGTCATTAGCAAAGGATACTGCCATATATGGTATGAGCAGTATTGTCGGGAGGTTCCTCAATTACCTCCTTGTCCCCCTCTACACGTATTACATGCCCAAAGAGACAGGCGACTACGGCGTCTCGGTCAATATGTACGCCTACACCGCCTTAGCCCTGGTGATACTGACCTTCGGCATGGAGACGACATTCTTCCGTTTTGCGAACAAGGAGGAGGAGCGTCCGGACACCGTCTTCTCCACCGCGCTGCTCATGGTCGGTGTCCTCTCAGCATGTTTCCTGCTGCTTCTCTTCGGCTTCATCGGCCCTGTCAGCTCAGCCCTCGGCTACGCCTCCCATCCTGAGTATCTGCTCATGATGGGCATGGTGACAGCCCTCGACGCCCTCCAGGCCATACCATTCTGCTATCTGAGGTACAAGAAGCGCCCGCTGAAGTTCGCGGCTCTGAAGATGCTCTTCATCCTGATGAACATCGCGCTCAATGTCCTCTTCTTTGTTTTCCTTCACCGTACCGAGGTCTTCTATGTCTTCGCTATCAACCTCATGTGTACGGCAGCCATCACATTCTTCTTCATCCCCGACCTCATCCACATCCGCTGGCGTGCCGATATGGCCCTCCTGCGCCGCATGCTCGGCTATTCATGGCCCCTGCTCGTGCTCGGCATAGCGGGCATACTGAACCAGACGGCCGACAAGATAATATACCCTCTCGTTTGTGACGAGGCCGACGCTAAAGCCCAGCTGGGCGAGTATGGCGCGTGTGTGAAGATAGCCATGATTATGGCCATGATAACCCAGGCCTTCCGTTTCGCCTATGAGCCGATAGTCTTCGCCAGCGCCAGGGACCGCGACTCCAAGGAGTACTACGCCAAGGGGATGAAGTTCTTCATCATCTTCACTCTCCTCGCCTTCCTCTCCGTCATGGCCTACATGAATATCCTGCAGCATATCATAGGTCCGGAGTACAGGGATGGCCTCCGCACAGTGCCCATCGTCATGGCGGCGGAGATAATGATGGGCGTTTATTTCAACCTCTCCTTCTGGTACAAGCTGATAGACAAGACCATCTGGGGAGCGTGGTTCTCGATAGCGGGCTGCATAGTCCTCCTCACTGTCAATATAGTCTTCATCCCCAAGTACGGCTACATGGCGTGCGCATGGGGAGGTTTCGCCGGCTACGCGACGGCCATGACGCTCTCGTATATTGTCGGGCAGCGGAAGAATCCCATACATTATCCGATGGGCTCCATCTGTGTCTATGTCGCCATCACCGCTCTTTTCTTCGCTGTCATACAGTGGAGCAACGCCCATCTTCCCACAGTGGCAGCCCTTGCCCTCAACACTGTCGTGCTTCTTATGTTTGTGGGTCATATTCTCTACCATG
>SAMEA3663208__coassemble_650_pt1 | contig 9136 bp, 7 predicted proteins | sample SAMEA3663208__metabat2_high_PE_004 | metagenome-assembled genome bin SAMEA3663208 (sample SAMEA3663208) | pig gut metagenome | biome: pig gut; feature: pig-associated habitat; material: faeces | place: China | collected 2013
GGGGGGGGGCCGTCACCGATGCAAAAGTAATATAATCTTTTGGAAAATCCAAATTTTCACGTCCGTTTTCTCTCCCGCGCGCCTTTGCGGGCCACGGGCGGGAGGGAGGCGTGGCGTGTGTGCGCCTTACAGATTGTAAGCTGTAGGGATGAGGGCGCGGGAGATAGCCTCCCGGCCTGTCATAGGCAGCTTCTCGGGGCGCCATTCAGTATGTGCCGGATAATTGACGGTATGGCAAGAAAACTGTAAGCTGGGACACCCCTCCTGCTTACGGATTGTAACTTCCCTCTCCCTCCGCTGCATGATGCCTGCCAGGGGGTGGAGGGTCTCCCACGGTGACATGCCCGGGGAGGGAGGGGGAGAGTCAGACAAGGAATATGGCGAGGAGGAATCCGCCGATGACGAGCCACACGTAGAGCAGCCCGGCGAGATAGAACGGCTTGGCCCCTGCCTGCCTGAACTTCTCGATTGAGGTGTCGCTGCCGAGGGCTGTCATGGCGAGTGTCAGCATGAATGTCGAGACTATCTCTATCACCTTGAGCCCTTGTCCGAGCCATTCCTCTCCGCCCCAGAGGGCTTTCAGGGCGCTGTTGACACCTATCATGAGCAGGAATATGAACGCGAACCATGGCACATTTATCTTGCTCTTCTGCTTGTCGCCGCCACGGCCGAGGAGCCAGCTCATGGCTATGAGCACTGGGACGAGGAGCATCACACGCACCATCTTCACGATAAGCGAGTCGGTGGCTATCTCAGGGCCCATGGCATTGCCCGCCCCTACAACGTGGGCTACCTCGTGGAGCGTGGAGCCTGTGTATATGCCCATCTGCTGTGTGTCGAGCAGATGGGAGAGCCCCATGCGGTACATGATGGGGTAGAGGAACATGGAGAGTGTGCCGAAGATGACCACGGTGCTCACGGCGACAGCGGTCTGGTGGGCCTTGCCCCTGACTATCGGCTCAGCGCCGAGCACCGCCGCCGCACCGCAGATGGCCGACCCTGTGCTCGCCATGAGTGTCGTCTCGCGGTCCATGCCCAGCTTGCGCCCTATCCAGACACCGAGCAGGAGGGTCACAACGACCACGATACAGTCGACCATGACCGCCTTGGGGCCTACGGCGATGACATCCTGGAATGTCAGGCGGAATCCGTAGAGGATGATGCCGAGGCGCAGCATGCGCTTCGAGCAGAACTTTATGCCGCTGTCCCATGCCGCTGGCTGGCGCTTGCGCAGGGTGTTGGCATATACCATACCGAGGAGGATGCCTATTATCAACGAGCTGAAGGAGAGGGCCTTGACAGCATCGAGGGTGGCGATGAACCATGCGGCGACGCTCATGACGGCTATCACGGCGAAGCCTTTGACGAAATTCTTGTCTGTCATTTTTCTTCTTTTCTGTATATTATCGGGGTCGGAATGAGATGTTATCGGGGGCGGAAGGAGATATTATCGGGGCTGGAATGAGATGTTATCGGGTTCGGAAAGAGATGTAATCGGGAGCGGAATGAGATGTTATCGGGGCCGGAATGAGATGTTATCGGGGTCGGAAGGAAGGGCGCTGTGGCTGCCGGCTGCCACGCAAAGGGGTTTTTATAAGTATGGTGGGTGCAGAAAATCGGGTATTTCTTGCCTGTTTGGGAAATTTTGCTTACTTTTGCACGCTGTACATCCAATATACCTTGTCTATATGAATATAACGCGCGGCGCGATAGCCATCATGCTCCTTATAGCCATGTCCCTGCCATGCAGCGGGCAGAGGCTCTTCCATATCTCACGCAGTGTCAACCGCAACTGGGTATGCTATGACGTCAATCTGAAGGGTGGGGCGCTCGACAAGGCTAATCCTATCCATGTCTTCTGGCATAACAACACTGACCGCCCCGGACACGAGAACGAGCTGTCGCTCATACAGCGCAAATTGGCCTACGGATACAAGATTATCTCTGTCGGGAACAACGAGGCGACAGTGAGGCTCACGGCTTACAAGAAACGCGATATACGAGTCTGCCGCAACAATGGGCGCTGGATAGCACAGGTGGACATAAACGGCAAACCGGCACGCCTGACAGAGATACAGGTGAAGACAAAGGAGGGGAACCCTCTCAATGTGCTCTATATCAATCTCGTCGGCGTCACGCTGAAGGGTGGGGCAAATGTCGTGGAGAAGATTCTCAACAAATAAAGCCCAGCAGGCTCCGCACACGTCTTCCTCAGCTCCGTATACGTCTTTTCTCAGCTCCACCGCCACATCGTCACGTGAACATTCGCTGCTGGTTTCCAAAGGAGGACGGGCAGCATCCCTTTCCCTCTGCTATGAGGATAGAGTAGATGTGCTTCTGGTTGCAGATAGAGGACGGGCGGCATTCCCCGGCAAAAAAAAACACCGCCAGCGGCGGTGCCTTTTCTCGTTGTGGGTATCAGGGCTTAGAGAGCTGCGTCGAGCTCAGCACCTGCCTTGAACTTAGCAACCTTCTTTGCTGCTATCTGTACCTTCTCCTTTGTGCGTGGGTTGATGCCCTCGCGAGCAGGACGCTCGTTGACAGAGAATGTGCCGAAACCGATGAGGGATACCTTCTCGCCTGCAGCGAGAGCGTCCTTAACGGCTGTAAGTGTAGCCTCAAGAGCCTTCTTTGAATCTGCCTTTGTGAGACCAGCTGTTGCTGCAATCTTCTCTATTAATTCTGTCTTGTTCATGATAGATGTTTGTTATATGTTGATTATAAATAGAATATACCCAGTGTTTTCATCCGCAAATTTAGTATTAAAGTTTTAGAAACCAAACAAAAAACTGAAAAAAGTTATTAAAACAAACGAAAAAAACACTATTTTACCCTCACCTTACGTCTTATCGACACTTTTTTTGTACTTTTGTGCAATATTTCAACCAGATTTATAATATGTTCAGACAGATTCCTCCAATAACAAAGAACCTCCTCATCATCAACGTCCTCGCCTATCTGGCAGCCGTCGTGATGAAAGGCTCAGGCATAGATTTCAACGAGATTTTCGGCCTACACTTCTTCATGGCCGACAATTTCCACCTCTACCAGCTCGTGACATACATGTTCATGCACGGCGGCGTGACACACCTCTTCTTCAACATGTTCGCTCTGTGGATGTTCGGATGCGTCATAGAGCAGACATGGGGCTCGAGGCGCTTCCTATGGTACATACTCGCATGCGGTGTCGGCGCTGGACTCTTCCAGGAGGCGGCACAGTTCGTCCAGTATGCTGTCGAGGGCCTCGCGGCATACAATATGGTCAACGTCGGCGGGATGATTATCCCCACCTCTGAATACCTCAACATGTGGGTGACCGTCGGATTCTCAGGAGCTGTCTACGGCATACTCCTCGGATTCGGCATGACATACCCCGAGGAACGCATATTCATATTCCCACTCCCTGTGCCGATAAAAGGCAAATGGTTCGTCATGCTCTACGCCGCGATAGAGCTCTTCTCAGCCCTCTCAACATCGTCAGACGGTGTCGCACACATAGCACACCTCGGCGGTATGGCAGTGGGATACATCATCATACGCCACTGGAGACAACAGTACGAGCGCAGGCAAAGGGCGTCATCCTTCAACGGATGGGAGACATGGGACGGGTATGAAATACGTACGCGCGAATCCCTCAAGGACAAAATCTCTGCATGGTGGAAACGCAACATGCAGGGAGGAAAACGCCACTACAACCAGGAGAGCCACTACGACAAGGCAGAGAAAAACAGAAAAGAACACGAGGAACAGGAGGAGATGGACAGAATACTCGAGAAAATCAAACGCTCTGGATATGACTCGCTTACCGATGAGGAACGCAGAAAACTCTTCGACAGGAAATGACAGCCGGAGCATGTCGGCCAAGTGGCCATCACCCACCCACCCCATACAGCCATGACAGGGCAGGACGGTATGGCCACAGCGCCACATGACATACAGACAACACAACACAACACCACGCCAGAGGCAGGGGAAAGGACACCACAGGAGAATCACCCTTGCCCCAGCCCGGTGTCACCTCTCCCCCAAAGCTGATGACAGGAATATGAAATCGGGAGAGAAAATCAAGTAAAGTCCACATTTTGAGAAAGATACTCTTCGCCATAAACATCATCCTCGCCATAGCGCTCGCGGCCACCGCCTATGCGGGAGTTATGAACCCCGTCAGCTACCATTACCTCTCGCTCATAGGGTTCGCGTTCCCCGTCATGGCTGTTGCCAATATCATCTTCATACCCCTCTGGCTCATCGCCGACCGCCAGAAGACACTCCTCCCCATAGCAGCCCTCGCCATAGTATGGTCGCCACTAAGAGAGTACGCCCCCATCAACATTGACCGCCAGCCACCCGAGGGAAGCATAAAGGTGCTCACATACAACACTCTCGGCATGGGCATGGAGAGAGCCACACCCGAGGAGAGAGAGCAGCCAAGCAAGGTTCTCTCATACCTCATACACTCCGGGGCAGACATAATATGCCTGCAGGAATACTCCTATCTTGCCGGACAGGACTCCCTCTGGAACATCGTCGACAGCATCTACGCACACCGCGACACCATCGTCACGAACGCCGTGTGCAGGGATGTCAGCGAGACAGTGGCCATCTTCAGCAAGTTCCCCATAATACGCAAGGAGCACATACCCATCTATACCCGGGGCAACTCGATAGGAGCCTTCGTCCTCAATATCAAGGGAGAGGAGGTGCACGTCGTCAACGCACACCTCGAGACAGTAGGCCTCAGCTACGCCGACAAGGACGTCATCGACAGCATGAAACACATGCAGATGCCTATAAGAGAGATGATACCAGCCGCGAAACGCATCGTGAGGAAAGTGAAAGCCTCGTCAGCGCTGCGCTCGCCACAGGCCGACGCCGTCTACGCATACATCAGAGTCCACCAGGGACGCAGCATGATAGTATGCGGAGACTTCAACGACCATCCCCTCTCATATGTCCACCAGACCATACAGTCGTCGCTGACCGACTGCCACCGCACGGCCGGCCTCGGCACCGACTTCACATACCCCACCATGAAGGTCAGGATAGACAATATCCTATGCTCAAAGCACTGGAAACCATACCGCTGCCGTGTCGACCGCTCCATCACAGCCTCTGACCATTACCCCATGTCCACCTACCTCGCCCCAAACCGCCCGTAACACATACCATCCTCTCTATCCCATCCCCTCTGTTTTCTCACGCTCGCCCCTCTTGTTTCCCCACGCTCGCCCCTCTGTTCCCCCTAATCGCCTTTCTGTTCCTCCTAATCGCCCCCTCTGTTTTCTCACGCTCGCCCCTCTGTTCTTCCGCTCTCGCCCCTCTATTTTCCCACACTCGCCCCTCAACTCCCTCATGTTTGCCCCTTCCTGAGCGCCCATCTGCCATACCACACAGCAGCAGCCGAATAGCTGCCGGGCCCACCGCGCGCCGCCATACACCCACGGTTGAGCCACACATGCAGCGGCAATCCAATACACACATATCCCACTCCCCACCTCCCCCCTTAATGAGCAAAGTGATGCCATAACACACCCTTTTTCACAACAAAACGAAAAAACTCTCCCGAATTTTCTTGTATTTAAATAAAAATAACTAACTTTGCACGCGTATTGTGTATTGTATTCTTTGGAAAACAAAAACAAAAAAATAAATAACTAAAATGCAAAACAAAGGAATTGTAATTGTTACAGCAGTCCTCCTGACACTGGCCAGCATCTTCTACCTTTCCTTCTCAGTAGCCACAAGCTACTATGACAGCAAAGCGTCAGAGATTAAAGACCCTATCGCACAGCAGGACTACAAGGACTCAGTCAAGTACCTTGGCATCTACACCTACCAGAAGTGTCTCGAGACACAGATAGGCCTCGGCCTTGACCTCAAGGGAGGTATGAACGTCATCCTTGAGATTTCAGTACCTGACGTCATCGATGTCCTCGCCGACCATAAGGCCGACGCAGCTTACCGCAAGTCTATGGACGAGGCAAAGAAAGAAGAAGAGACAAGCCAGAAAGACTTCCTCTCACTCTTCATCAAAGCCTACCAGAAGAACGCTCCTGGACACAGACTCGCCGAAATCTTCGCCACACAGCAGCTGAAAGGCAAAGTGTCAACACAAAGCACTGACGAGGAGGTCGAGGCAGCCCTGAGAACAGAGATACAGTCGGCTATCGACAACTCTTTCAATGTCGTGCGTAACCGTATCGACAAGTTCGGCGTCGTACAGCCTAACATACAGAAGCTTGAGGGACAGCAGGGACGTATCATGGTCGAGATGCCTGGTATACGTGAGCCAGAGCGAGTGCGTAAGCTCCTCCAGGGCTCGGCAAACCTCGAGTTCTGGGAGACATTCAACGCTTCTGAAGTAATACCTTACCTCACACAGCTCGACCAGCGTCTCGCCAACGGCGGACAGGAAGAGGTGGCTGACACAACAAAGCAGGAAGTGGCTGACTCTGCCGCTACAGCACAGGCCGACACAAAGGCACAGCCAAAGTTCCAGATAAAGAAGGAAGAGACAAACGCTGCAGCCGCTGCTGCTGCCGACAAGCAGTCGACAGACAAGCAGATAGCAGAGGCAAAGAAGCTCCACCCACTCTTCGCTGTCCTGCAGCCAACAAGCGGACAGAGCCTCTCGCTCGTCGCATACGCCAACGCACGCGATACAGCTTATATCAACAGCCTCATATACTCTCCTGAGGCAAAGCGCATCATACCTTCTGACTGCCGTCTCCTCTGGAGCGCCAAGCCAGCCGACGGCATACAGGCAAAGAACATCTACGAGCTCCACGCCCTCAAGGTCACAACGACCAACGGACGCGCACCACTCGAGGGTGACGTGATTGTCGACGCAAAGGACGAGTTTGACAACTTCGGCCGTCCATGCGTGTCAATGCAGATGAACTCAGAGGGCGCACGCCTCTGGGCACAGCTCACAAAAGCCAACGTAGGCAAGGCTGTCGCCATCGTCCTCGACGGTGTAGTATACTCCGCTCCACGTGTCAACTCAGAGATTGACGGCGGCAACTCACAGATATCAGGCAACTTCACCATAGAGGACACAAAGGACCTCGCCAACACCCTCAAGTCAGGACGTATGCCAGCTCCTGCACGCATCGTACAGGAAGAGGTTGTCGGCCCGTCACTCGGTGCACAGTCAATACAGCAGGGTCTCGTGTCGTTCATCATCGCCTTCATCCTCCTCTGCCTCTACATGGTTGTCATGTACGGCTTCATACCAGGCGTGATGGCTGACGGTGCCCTCATCGTCAACCTCTTCTTCACAGGCGGCATACTCGCCTCATTCCAGTCGGCACTCACCATGCCAGGTATTGCAGGTATCGTCCTCACACTCGGTACAGCCGTCGATGCCAACGTGCTCATCTACGAGCGCATCAAGGAGGAGATGAAGAAGGGACTCGGACTCAAGGATGCCCTCCGCGCCGGATACAGCAACGCCTTCTCTGCTATCTTCGACTCGAACCTCACATCACTCATAACAGGCGTCATACTCCTCACTATCGGTACAGGCCCAATCAAGGGCTTCGCCACAACATGGATTATAGGTATAGCCTGCTCATTCTTCACAGCAGTATTCCTCACACGCCTCGTTTATGAGAACCGCCTCAACAAGAACAAGTGGAAGAACCTCACATTCGCTACAGGTATCAGCCAGAACCTCCTCCAGAACACTAAGGTACACTTCATGTCTATCTACAAGCGTTCGTTCACAATCTATGGCATCCTCTGCGCTATATTCATCGTGTCGTTCTTCGTCCGCGGCCTCTCCAAGTCAATCGACTTCACAGGTGGACGTAACTATGTCGTGACATTCGAGAAGGCTGTCGAGCCAGAGCAGGTGCGTGAGGCCCTCGCCGGAGCATTCCAGGGAGCCAACACAACAGCTCTCGCACTCGGTACAGACCACAAGACAATACGTGTCTCAACAAACTACAAGATTGAGTCGAACGACCCTAAGGTCGACGACGAGACAGAGACACTGCTCTACAACGCCCTCAAGAAGGCCGACCTCGTGAAGCAGGCAAGTGTCGAGGCATTCAAGAACCCAGACGTTCGCGAGGGTGGCTCCATCATATCATCAACAAAGGTGGGACCATCTGTAGCTAAGGACATCACATACGGAGCCATCATCTCCGTCCTCGTTGCCCTCGTAGCCATATTCCTCTACATCCTCCTCCGCTTCCGCAACCTCGCCTTCTCAGTAGGCGCCATCGCGGCTCTCGCGGTAGATACAGTAGCCGTAATCGGACTCTACTCTGTCCTCTACAACTTCGTGCCGTTCTCTCTCGAGATAGACCAGACATTCATCGGAGCCATCCTCACCGTGATAGGCTACTCTATCAACGATAAGGTGGTTGTCTTCGACCGTATCCGTGAGAACCTCAAGCTCCATCCGAAGCAGGATCTCCAGATAACATTCAACTCGTCTATCAACCAGACCCTCGCACGTACAATCAACACCTCAGTGTCAACGCTCCTCGTGCTCCTGTGCATCTTCATCCTCGGTGGTGACAGCATACGCAGCTTCTCGTTCGCGATGATTCTCGGTGTAGTATTCGGTACTCTCTCTTCTATCTTCATCGCCGCTCCGGTTGCATTCATAACCCTCGGCCGTAAGATAAAGAACCTCATACCCGCTGAGGCAGCTGAGTAAGTCTTGAACAAAAACATAAGAATATAAAACACCAAGCCCCAGGCTTCCATATCCGGAACGCCTGGGGCTTTCTCTGTAAAGCCTATTCGAGGCTGGGGACAATAGCAAGCTTGCTCTCTCCTCTCACTGCTCCATCGGTTGACGTTGTCTTCCTCTTCTGTGCTATTTTCCCTGCTCACGCTCCTTCATATGAGGCACGAGAACGCCCCGCATATGCTCTGCAACAGTTAAGCATATACGGGGCGATAATCGTCCTTCTTGGGTACAGTCAGCCGTCCTTCTTGAGGAGAGCTAGCCGTCCTTCTTGGGGAGAGTCAGCCGTCCTTCTTGGGGAGAGTCAGCCCTCCTTCTTGGGGAGAGTCAGCCGTCCTTCTTGGGGACAGTCATCTGTCGTGCTGCCCATTATGCGCCACTCCGCGGCTTGTCATTCCTTCTCAGCCTCTTCCTCGCTCTTCGTGATGCTCA
>SAMEA3663208__coassemble_692_pt1 | contig 8674 bp, 4 predicted proteins | sample SAMEA3663208__metabat2_high_PE_004 | metagenome-assembled genome bin SAMEA3663208 (sample SAMEA3663208) | pig gut metagenome | biome: pig gut; feature: pig-associated habitat; material: faeces | place: China | collected 2013
GTTCCCCTCCGTTCCTCTCCCGTTCCTCTCCCGTTCTCTCGCTCCCCTCGTTCCCCTCGCTCCCCTCGTTCCCCTCGTTCCCTCCCGTTCCCTCCGTTCCCCTCTGGTCCCCCGTTCCCTCCGTTCCTCCGTTCCTTCCCGTTCCCTCCCGTTCCCCTCCGTTCCCTCCCGTTTCCCCCGTTCCCTTCCTTGCCCCCGTTCCCCCCGGTTCTCCGGGGGGCTTGTCCTTCCGGTCCTTCTGGTTCCTTCCCGTTTATCCCCCTCTCCCTCAGCCTTTTATCCGCCCCTCTTTCCATAAGCACTGAATGGCTGGCTCATCGCCACTGAATGAGCGCCTCATAACTACTGTATGACAGCCCCATTAGCACAGAATGGCAACAATCCCCAAAAATACGCTTCTCGCTGAGCCAAACCAAGCTCCCCCTCTTGCCCTCTTTTCCCAAAAATAATACCACTCCATTTCGCCTATACCCCCCAAAAACAATCCGTGATAATCCCCGGACATCCGTGTGATACCTACTCTCCCTTTGAAGAATACCCCCGATGAACCGCCATTTTTTACAAATCCTCACATTCTCCCACACCTATCAACACCCACAAACACCCTTAAACACACATTTTCTCATAAATACACCCATTATTTGTCCGAAAACTTTAATTTTATTTAAACCATAGTCAGAAATCTTTAATAAAAGCAACTACATTTAAAAAAAAACACTAATTTTGCATGCAAATATCATGGCACTATGCCCAAAGACAAGTATGCCTATATATATAATAAGGTAAAAGTGGCGCTCGAGCAGGACAAGCTATTCCTACGGCCAGAGCTCTCGCTGATATATCTCAGCAGAGTAGTCGGGACGAATACTGTCTATCTCTCACAGGCCATCAACCTGCTGGCGGGATGTAACTTCAAGACCCTTGTCAACAGGTACCGTGTTGAGCACATCTGTCAGGAGGCGGAGAGGACAAACCGCGACATTGAGGACATTGCCAATGATTACAGATTCTGGTCACGAAGCACATTCTATGACGCCTTCAAGACACACACGGGTAAGACACCACGCCAGTACATGGACGCCAGGAACAAGGAACATGGCAAACATGACAACAGCGTAAACCAAATATAGAAACGGATGAATTAACGAAATACTAAGTCTAACCTCTTAATACAAACGAAAGAACAAGAAGACAGAAAAACATAAGCCTACCAAGACAACCACGCCGATGCCACACGGCACAGGGCGTAAATAACGTAACTCCCGCCATAGGGCCGACAGGCAACAACTGCATATACCCATGCGGGAAAGTGTAAAAAACTAAGAAATAAAAAAATTAATAGTTTTTTTAATTTATAAATTAAAGTTTTATCATTATGAGAAAAAAGTTTCAAAGTGCATTCTTGCTTGGCGCCCTCGCACTTGGCGCAACAAGCACGATTGTCTCTTGTAAGGACTATGATGGCGACATCTCAGAGCTGAGAACAGACATCAATAGCCTTGAATCAACTCTGAAGAGTGAGCTCCAGTCTGTCAAGGACCAGCTCACTGCCCAGAAGTCTGAACTGGAGACAAAAATCGCCAATGCTCAGGCTACTCTGCAGGCAGCCATCGACCAGAAGGCGGACAAGACAACTGTTGCAGCTCTCGCTGATCAGGTTAAAGGTCTCGAGTCAGAGCTTGGCGTAGTTAAATCACGCCTCAACTCTATCGACGATGCTATCGCTAAGATTAACGATGCAATAGCTGACATCAAGGCTAACAAGGCTGACAAGGAAGAGGTTACTGCCCTTAAGGTATGGGCTGAGGGCCAGATCGCAGCCATCACAGGCGATATCACTGGCCTCAAGGCAGCTATCGAAGAGCTCAAGGCCGTTGACACAAAGCTCGCTGGCCAGATTGTAGAAGAGGCTACAATTCGCGCTGCTAAGGACACAGAGCTCGAGGACAAGATAGCAGAGGTTGCCGGTGACCTCGCTAAATTCATCGCTGAGCAGAACGAGCTCAACGAGTCTGTCATCTCTGAGCTTACTGGCATCCAGGGTGTTCTCGTGAACATCGTAGGCCAGATTGAGGCTCTCCAGATGGTTGACGAGGGTCTTGACAACCGCATCACAGCTCTCGAGACACGTCTCCAGGGCTACGAGGATGTTGTTAAAGACCTCCGCAAAGCTCAGAGCGACATCGCCACTCTCCGCACTGACGTGAACAAGTGCATCGAGGACATCGCTGCAAACGCACGCAACATCGAGGCTAACGCAGATGCTATCAAGGCTCTCGGCGAGAAAGTTACAACTGCTGTGCAGGAGCTCGACGGCAAGATTTCTGCTGTTGACAGCAAGGTTAACGCTCTCACAATCTGCGTTACAAAGCGCCTCACATCTATCTACTTCGCTCCTTCAACATTCGTTGACGGTGTTGAGTGCATCGACTTCGCTTCTCTCAACTACATCGACTGGGGTACAAACGAGAATGATTGGCTCGCTAACGAATCACCAGCAAACGGCGAGGAGAACCGCATCGACAACGGCACAACAACAGCCGTTTACTACCTCAACCCATCAGGTGTTGACGAGGAGTCAATCGAGGGCGGCATCCGCGGCCTCAGCTTCATCTCTAACACAGCCTCTAACATCAGCACACGTGGCGCCGCTACTCCTGTAGTTGCTGTTAAGTCTGGTGAGATAAAGGACGGCAAGCTGACTCTCAAGCTCACAAAGAACACTGCTGCTATCAACAACAGCAACGAGAACTTCACTATCGTTTCTCTCAAGGCTCCTCTCTCTAAGAAGGTTAAGACAGCCGACGAGAAGGGTAAGGAGATCAACGTTTACTCTGACTGGGCTCGCCTCACAGAGTCTGTTGTTCGCCCATACATCCACAATATAAAGACTGTAACGGACGGCAAGGCTGACGAGCGCGCTGAGTTTGCTCACTTCTACCGCTTCGGTGATATCTACTCAATGTACTCTCCTGAATTCGACGGTATCCGTGCTCTCAACTATACACAGTACACATCTCAGAGCCGCGACTCTAAGAGAAAGTACTTCGTAGCTTACAACAAGACATTCGACGTTAAGGAGCTCACAACAGTCTGCGACCATAACGGCAATGTGATCAACTACGAGTCTTATGGCCTCAAGTTCGAGTACAACCTCATGAAGTGCTACTGGGTGCTCAACGAGGGCAACACAACCGACGCTACAAACCAGCAGCTCTACGCTACTATCAACGACGGTGTTGTCGCTTCTACAGCTCCAGGCGTGACAGGTGCTAACCGCGCTGCCATCGGCAAGTCTCCAGTTGTACAGATTGTTCTCCGCGACACAAAGAACAACGCTGTTGTTGACGTAAGATACATCATGATACAGTGGGTTGAGAAGGACGTTGAGACAATAGTTCTCGATAATATCAACAAGCAGACAACATGGGATTGCGGTGAGATCGCTACATGCAAGATTGGTGAGGCAGAGCTCAACAAGCTCGCTGCTCAGCTCAACCTTGAGACTGTAACAGAGTTCTCTTCTCGCTTCACAGTTGCCAGCGACCTCGTTGACAAAGATGGCAAGAAGATCGGTACAGTTGACAAGAAGGAGAATGGCGAGGCTGCCGGTCAGATTGACAATATCCTCGTTACATTCGAGACTCCAATGATTATGACTAAGGAACTCTATGAGGGTGGCTCAGTGACTTACACAGGCTACATCTTCATCCAGAGCAAGACAGAGCCTCTCCAGTACAAGGTTCCTGTAGTCCTCACAGCTACATTCGACAAGTCTCGCCAGCTCGCTCTCGACAAAGCTTATGTTGAGAATCCTAAATACTGGAAGGGTGAGAGACCGGACATCAACCGCTACGTTGTTGCTAACCCAACTCTCGAGGCAAACGACACTAAGGGTTACACTCTCGCTGCTGGTTTCCATGACACTCAGATTCTCTACAACCTGCTGAACGCTTACCTGAAGGGTACATCTGCTCCTAAGGACGTTGAGAACCTCGTTCTCAATCTCCAGAAGGCAGACGGTGACAACGCTCGCTTCGTATTCGACGAGGAGCGCGTTCCTGAGGTTCTCGGCACAGACTGGTCAGTATCTGCCGACGGTACAACTCTCCTCCACTTGACCGACATCGCCGCTACTATCACACGCAACGGCTTCGTACAGCTTCACGAAGTAACTAACAAGGGTAAGCACGCTCACGCTACTGACGCTGCCAAGATGCTCGTGGCTTATGACGAGACACCTGCTACAGAGGCTACAAAGAACGCTGTTCCTGTCAAGATCGTAGGCACACTCTGCGACTATGACGTAGTCCTCAGCCAGTTCCTCGTACGCTTCGAGAAGCCAATCGACCTCGAATGGAAGGCACTCGAAGTAACACTCAAGGACCAGCATTCTGAAGGATTTACAGAAACACTCCCATGGCAGAGCATGATCGTTGTTAAGGAGGCTTATAACTGGAAGCGCCCAATCATCGACGAGAAGAACAACAACGAGACTCTCCGCAGCTGGTACGGCTACTACAAGGATGGCAAGAACGATATCTATCCTTACATCACAGTGGCAGATGCTATGCTCGATGGCAAGAAGCTCTCTTCTTACAAGAACGAGAACGGAACACCAATGTACGAGCTCAAGTATGATGCTGACAAGGCCAACTATGGTAAGAATGCTAAGTTCACATTCTTCAACAACTCTGGCAACGCTATCACTAAGGACCTCGTTATCACAGTTCCTGTAACAGTTGACTCTAAGTGGCGTACATGGAAGAACACTGTGACAATCACTGTCAGCGAGACAACAACAACAGCTAAGCGTCGCTAATAGCATGTAACAAGACTATCCATGGAGCTGGAAGAGAATTTTCTTCATCATCACTCCCTACGGACCGTCGGCGGAAAATGGCTCTAAGAAAAAATAGATAATATCATTTGTCCGTAAATTATTCTCTTCGACGCTCCTTGTCGGCGGTCCGGAGTGATGACAGCCCAACCCCATGGATAGACTTTCACATTAATATTAAGAGGTTTAATGATAAAGAATGAGGAGGAAGTGTCGTGCGCTTGCTTGCTCAGGTACATGACCTTCCCTCCTTTTATCTTCATCACAACCCTCAAAACAACACCTAAAGCATTCACAAATAATAACAATTATTATAATGAAGACAGGTAAAATTTTACTTACAGCACTTGCCTCTCTTGCCCTCAGCACAGCAGCATACGCTGCTGACGGTAATGGCACAGAGAAGCGCAATGTATATCTTGCCGACTGGACTCCACAGAATCCAAAGGCAGGTGAGGCTATCTACATCAACCTCACACAGCCTAACCCTTATGGTCAGGGTGTACATACAACAAACGAGTTCATCCGTATCCTCGACAACAGCGGCTCGCTGACTACTCAGAACTTCACCAAGAAAAACGACTACCTTCTAGGATATAACAGCCTTTCAAACATAGGTGGTGAGGACGTAGATACATGGAAGGATTATAAACTTGATGAAAAAGGACATCAAAGGAAATATCTCGTTATAGAATCAGTTGATTTCCAGCCTGGAACAAATCCAGAACTTGAGTACGAACACAAATACAATATCCTCTGCCAGATAACTGGTTCAATTATCAAATCTTGGGACGAAGGTACTCTTCCTTCACTTTCTGCAGAATATGGTATTGTAAAGGATACATGGTATACTTATGACCTTAAGGAGAAGCTCGAAGGTGGCTCAATCTTCACTCCTACAAATCTCTTCAACCACAACCCATACAATGGCAACAAGATGGGTTTCAATGAGGTTCTCATCTCTAAGCCTTTTGTTGACGGCACATACATGCTCTACACCAAAGAAGCAAAAGTTGGTGATGGTGCTCTCCGTGTTGCTTTCATCAGCCAGGCTCAGTACAATTTCCGTGTAGCTGCCCAGAAAGCTGCTGATTATATCAACGCTTCTCCTTATGTAGGCTCTACATACAATCAGCTTGTTGTTGCTATCTCTACAACAGGTGTTAACTGGGTTGAGCAGACTAAGACTATCGAGCGTCTCCTCGCTCAGTACAAGGCTGATGAGGCAGCTGTAAAGGCTACTCTCGCTGCACTCCCTGAGACAATCGAGCTCGGTACTCTCCGCGATGCTGACGCTGTTAGAACACTTCCATTCGCTGTTCCTTCAAGCGAGGAGTTCCGCTTCAATGATTGGGCTACATTCTCAACAACTTCACAGGACTTCACAACTGACAAGTCTACATTCTATGCTTCTGACAAGGAGTTCTCTGTAAACTTCGCTCCAGTTGATCCAGAGTTCAACTACAACTACCGCTTCCCATACGATGAGTATCTCACAGTCAACGTAATGGGTCTCACAAAGGAGATTGAGCTTATCGGCCGCAACCCTGAGATGTCTTGGTCACTCAACGACCTCCAGGAGGAGACAACAATTCGTTTCATAGAGCGTGGCACAATCACAGTTCCATTCTACACATTCGGCTATGACGGCATGTACGAGAATGGCGCTGACAAAGTATTCCACGAGAAGGACGTTACTATCACACAGATTGAGGGTGCTACTGACGAGTACTACATCGAGCTCCAGAAGGTTGCCAGCCCTGCTGAGGAAATCGTACCTCTCAACAACGACGGAGAAAAGCCACAGCAAATGCATGGCGTAAGAAGCTACAACCTCATCGTTAAGTTCAACGGCAACAAGATTGGCGCTAACGACGCTGTATTCGAGATTGCAGACCACTTCACAGGCAACAAGATTAAGCTGAACATCAAGGCTGCTCAGGTAGCTCTCTGTGCTACTGACCTTGAGGGCAACGCTATCGACCAGATTGACTTCCCAGAGGAGGGCGGCGAGAAGATTATCGCTGTTCACTATGCTGGCTTCCAGAGCACTGACGAGATTCAGCGCATCGCTACTAAATTCGAATTCCCATTCAAGGCAGAATTCGTTTCAGCTCCTGATAAATCAACAAGCTCTAACCGCGTAGAGGGCACAGGCACTGTTTACCTCAAGGTATCTTGCGCTCCTGCCTTTGATTATACAGAGTTCGAGATTTATAAGGACAACGGTACTATCAAATTCGGTAGTGAGGCTGTAGTTACTATACCTCTCACACGTACAAAGACTCTCCTCACTACAAAGGATGTTGCTCACTACGACACAGAGATTGAGATGGGTGGCGAGAAGTTCGAGTCAGAGATTGAGTTCGCTGCTATCGACTTCGTTAACTACTACTCACTCGACGATATCCGCATCTACACTGACGTTGACGTATTCGTTATCAACGACGTTATCCGTTGGCACAAGGGTAGCATGACAAACGGCAACTTCGACACTCTCGGAACAGTCGCTCTCAAGTATCGTCCTAACCACGCTGATGTTATCACAACGGGCAACCTCTACATCGAGAACATCAAGAACGGTAAGAAGATCATCATCCCTCTCAAGGGTCTTGCTACATCACAGGCTAAGATTAACGAGCTCAACGGCACAACAGGCATCGAGAACATCGAGGCTGAGGGTGCTGCTCAGAACGGCGAGATGTTCAACGTTGCTGGCCAGCGTGTGAACGGTGCTGCTAAGGGTCTCGTAATCAAGAACGGCAAGAAGTTCATCGTTAAGTAATCACCAGCTGATTATCTTAAACTGATATAACTTAACTCAAAGCCCGCCAGGAAAACATAGTGTCTCCTGGCGGGCTTATATATGACACCCACACAGACGTTGCCTTCCCGCTCCACGTGGCTTGAATCGCCCAACAGTAGGCTCTCCTTTCCCCATTAGCCTGCACTCATATCAGACGACAACGCCCGTCAGCCAGCAGCAACACGCCTGTGACTACGAAACACAAGGAGGAAACCAAAATATGAGATATACATTATTCTTATTATTGATAGCCATGGCAGCAGCCTTCGGCATGCAGTCATGCTCTTCCTGCACAGAGAAGAAAGACCGCGGTGTCGTCTTCGACACCATATCAACTCCGACAAAGGAGGACACCACACGAGTCTTCGACATGACAAGGGAGTTCATGGAGAAACTCAAGAATGGCAACGTGGAGTCAGCCCTCGACATGCTTTGCACAGACAAGAACGACTCTGCCAACACTCTCACCCCAGATTTGCGTGCGAGGTACCTCCAGCAGTTCAAGAAGTTCCCTGTCCTCGACTACGAGATAGAGACCTCCGACTTCCGCTCACGTGACTATGCCACAGCCACCTACCGCTACCGCTTCATGGATAATCCGACAGACGACCCCAACTATCCTATCCACATGCGCCTGACAATAGAGGTGGAGAAAATACGTGGCAAATACTACGTCCTGCTCCACGACCATAAGTATATAACAAGATAACCCCCAGCTAAGTCTGGAAGGGTATATAAACAGAACGATACCACAAAGCCCAGAGGGCTGTACAAAGCAAATCCATCTACTAAGCTTTGTACAGCCCTCCATGCTACAGGTAACCTTGTCCACCGCCTCGCCCCTCTTGGCTGAGGATAAGAATAAGCTCGTGGCTGTCAGCAAGTCGTCAACTTCTAACAGTCGCGCCCCTCTGGGGCTGTGGATAAGAATCAATGCCTAAGATCATGTCCGAGAGTTAAGCCTCGAAGAGGCGCGACCGTTAGAAACCGATGGAGCAGCGAGAGGAGAGACCAAGCTTGCTTGGGCT
>SAMEA3663208__coassemble_757_pt1 | contig 8102 bp, 5 predicted proteins | sample SAMEA3663208__metabat2_high_PE_004 | metagenome-assembled genome bin SAMEA3663208 (sample SAMEA3663208) | pig gut metagenome | biome: pig gut; feature: pig-associated habitat; material: faeces | place: China | collected 2013
ATGTGGGCTATATTTCCTGTTTTCGAGAATGTATACTGGATATTCTATACGGACCTCGCCATAACCACAGTGCTGATAATCATTGATTTCTCACTGAAAGTAAAGCTATACAAGGAATCGAAATCAGAGTTTATTGAGACTTTGAAGGTGTCGCTGCCAGAGACAATGTTCAGTCTGATCATCACGCTTGCCGGACTTATCGTCCACTATCTCATGGCCAGCACGATTGAGACTCTTATCTGGCTCTTCTTGTTCGGATTCTCGGTTGTAGAGATTGCCACGATAGATAAAATACGGGCAAAGAGTTGTAAGCACGATTGATAGCTGCGGAGAGTATGGCAAATGGGGGGGCTGACTCTTTCCGTGTATCACTGTTTGCGCTCATTCGCACGATATTCCTCCGGGATTATCGGTTGCGACGGGCAGAATCATAACGCCTGGTGAAAGACCCTTCTTAAGAATCCATAGTGGGGACTTGTGGTATGCCAGCCTTCACTGGCCGGTATAGTGCCACAAGTCCCCGCCTTGTCGTTTTCTACCTGCTACTGTTTTACAGACGCAGTATCACACCGCCTTTTATCCATCGTCCCGGCTGGCGCACTATGCTGTAGTCATAATACTCCTTGTCGAGGATGTTAGAGCAGTCGATGTATGCTGACCATCCCTTGTCGTCCCATGACAGGCGTCCGTCGAGCAGGGCATAGGGAGAGTTGCCTGTTCCTGTGCGCTCCTGCCATCGCCATGAGAGAGAGAGGTTCAGACGGTTCCATATCCTTCCGTCGGCCTGCACGACGACTTTATGCCTCAGGTACTCCTGCGCATATTTTGAGAGAGTCACAGCGCGTACATGCTCCATGTCCTCGGTTATCCATGCGTAGCTTGCCGATATGCGGCGCAGAGGGAATGACTCTCCGTATTTCTCGCGTGGCATGAAAGCTGTCTGGAGCTCTATGCCCCAGTTGTCGAGAGTGAAGTTGCCGGAGCGGTATATCCATGTCTTGGGGTCGGTAGGTGTGCCGGTCTCGTCGACAGTCTCATCGGTATATACCACCCAGTCTATCATGTCCGACTTGTGTGAGTAGAATGCCTGTGCCGAGATGTCCCATCCCTGTGGGCGTATACGTGTGCCTACCGACACATCGTTTGTCTTCTCGGGCATCAGGTTGCTTGAGCCTTCTATGTTTGTGCCACTATAGTAAAGGTCGGTGAAAGTAGGCATGCGCAGAGCCATGTTCCATGACGCGAAAAGCTTCACGATGTCTGTAGGGCGGTAGCTGATGTCTATTCCCGGGTAAAGCCTCCACTTGCCGTCGAGCCCAGTGTTGTGGTTGGCAAGCACGCCAAGCGAAAATGTCCAGTTGTCAAGGATTATGTTATGCTCGAGGAATGCAGAGATGTTTGTCCGCTGGTCATGTTTTGTATATTGTCTCTCTGATGTGGCGTCATGCCCAACGATGTCTCTGTACATGTCCTCTTCAAGCGCTTTGCCGAGATTAGTCGACCATATAGCCTCTGAGCGCATCTCTATTCCGAACGATGTCTTGCCCAAAGCGGTTTCAAACCATGAGTTCAGGCCGAGACCGTAGACATCGACGAGATGGAAATTCTCTCCGCCGGGTGACACATTACGGTGCCACTGGTAATGGTCGAGCCAGCGGTTCCAGTAGGCCTGTGGTGCTATGTGCAGTCCGCCGGCAGTTGTCTCAGCACGCAGTGATGCCATGAAGCGCTCGTTGCTCTCCCACTGGTCGGTCGATGCAAGTCCGTAGAAGGTGTTCGCTCCATATGGCTTGTAGCTGTATCCCGCCTGTCCCTGAACAGTGATGTTAGGGGCATCATAGCGTCCGTTATAGAAAAGATGGGTGTTGCTGTAGAATGAGTTGGAGGTTGCTCCGTCGCTACGTGAGTATCCTCCAGACAAGGAGTGAGACATCTGTCCTTCTTTCCCGGCAACATGTCTCATGCCGAGGCGTATGTCACCGCCTCCATATCCGTATGCGCCGCCGCGCAGATGAAGAGTTGTGTTTACTGGGCTTGTAATGCCTGACGAGTCTTTTTCGTCGCTTGTGGCATCTTTTGTCACAATGTTCACAACGCCTGTGAACGCTGATGTCCCGAACACTCTTGCCGCTGGCCCTTCCATAACCTCTATGCGCTCTATGTCGTCGGGCGAGAAGGGGAAGTCTGCCGATAGGTGGCCAGTGTGTGGCGATGATATGTTCACGCCATTTATAAGGAGAGTGACCTGGTCGAATGTGCCTCCTCTGACGGCAATATCCGTCTGCACACCCATCTCTCCACGCTGTCTGACATCTATGCCGACAGCATACTCCAAAAGGTCATTGATACTGTGTACCGCCGCAGTGGCAATGTCCGCCGCCTGCAGTACAGTGACCATTCGCGCTGCCTGGCTCTCCATGAGAGGCACGCGTGTGCCGACGACCTCAACGTCGCCGAGCGCGATGCACAACGAGTCTGCAATATCATCTCCCTGCCCGGACAAGGGTTCAGCCATAGCATATCCTCTGACAGGAGATGTGGCGGCATTGGCCTTGGCTAAGAATCCGGCACTCTGGAGCATTGCCGCAGAGAGGACTCCGATGGCAACTTCTTTGTGCAGACTGTTGAACACTGCATAGGAAGAGCGTGTGAAGCGCTTCCATTTGATTGATTTGTTGTTTGACATTAATGATTTGCTTTGCCCGCAGGGGTGTCTCTGTCTCCCCGCGGAATTATCTAGAATGACTAGAATATTCTTGCTTTTGTTGGTGTCTACCTTGTGGTGTGGCCTCACGGTGTGGCCTCGGGTAGCGGTGTCGGGTGTGTGCTTGTTATTGTCCTTTTGTTGTCCATGTTATTGTCCTTCACCTTCGCCTTTTATGTGCAGGACATTCTGGCAGTAGTCGCATACGGCCATGCGGTGGGTGATGAAGATGATTGTTTTCTGTTTTGTCTGCATTATATTCTGCAGCAGCTGGCGCTCTGTCTCCGGGTCGAGAGCTGCTGTCGCCTCGTCGAAAAGCATGACGGGGCGGTCTCTCAGCAGGGCTCTCGCTATTGCTATGCGTTGTGCCTGTCCTTCTGACAGGCCTCCTCCCTGCTCTGAGCACATTGTGTCAAGTCCGTCTGGCAGTGACATCACGAAGTCTGCACAGCTCTGGTGGAGAGCCTCTGTTATCTGCTCTTCTGTTGCCTCTGGTTTCCCTAAGAGCAGGTTCTCGCGTATCGTGCCGCTCATCAGTGTGTTGCCTTGAGGGACATAGACAAAGTTGCAGCGGTGAAGATGTGTCATCACATCGCGCCTCTCAGGGTGTTTGGCTGAGGCTATTGTCACCCTGCCTTCTGTCGGGTGGGACAGTGCGAGCAGCAGACGTATCAGAGTAGTCTTGCCAGCGCCTGTCTCTCCCACCACAGCTGTCGCTGTCGCCGCTGGGAAGGTGTATGAGAAGTTGTCGAAGACGAGGGGGCTGTCGTTTTCATATCTGAAAGAGACATTCTCAAGCTTTATCTCGCATGGCGCCTCAATCTCTATGGCATCGCCATCCTTCTCCTCGGGTATATCCTCAAGCTCCATCAGTCTCTCGGCCGCTGTCAGCACTGCCACGCTGCTTGGTATGAGTTTGGCAAGGCTTCTTGCTGGCCCCTGTATACGGCTGACGAGCTGTAGGAAGGCTGTCATCCCGCCGAATGTCAGTGTCCCTGCCGAGAGGCGGAAAGCGCTCCATGCGAATGTGAACAAGTATGATATGCTGAATCCGAGATTCACCGTGAGGTTTGACATTACGGAGAATATTGTCCGCCGGACGATGTTGTCGTGCAGCTCCTGTTGTGAGCTCTTGAGCCTGGAGACCATCAGCTTGTCACTCTCAAGTGTCTTTATGACGAGCATGTGCTGCACGATGTCCTGCATGACAGACTGTATCTGGGAGTCAGAATCGCGCACAATGCGGTTCAGCTTCCTCATTTTCCGGACGTAGAATTTGCTCATGACAATGCAGAGCGGGACGATTGCTATCGTGATGAGGGCGAGCATGCTGTCCATGGAATAGAGATAGACGAACGCGCCGGTGAAGAGCAGCAGGGTGGACAGAGCGCTTGGCAGAGTCTCAGTGAGGAATCCGACGACAGTCCCCACATCGCCTTCCAGCCTGTTCATTATATCACCGCTGTGGTGTGTTGCCTTCGACTGCCATTCAGAGCGTATGACGCGCTCTATCATGCGCTGCTGCATTCTGTTCTGCGCCTTTATTCCGAGTATGCTTCTTACCCATATGCTTGATATGATTAGCGAGAAGTCGGCTATTGTTATTATCCCTATGAAGCATATGGCCCATATCAGGTCGCCCTCCACATCGTGTGCCGCCACGTCTATGGCATGGCGCATGGCATAGACTGTCAGCAGCGATATCGTGACGTCGAGAATGCCGATGATGGCGTTGAGCGTTGTCTGCAGCCTGTTTCCCTTTGCCACGTTCCACAGCCAGCATATTATTGACGGTATGGATTTCTGGGTGATTCTCTTCATGCGCTGATGGGGTCTATGGTTACTGTTTGCTATGGTCAGGATTATCTCGCGTCAGCTCCCCACATCATTTTCCCTCTGAGGGTTGTGATGTAGCCTCCTCCGTGCCGCTTCACTATCTTCACCTCGTAGGGTGCTCTCCTTATGCGCAGTGTTGTCCTCTCGGGCAGTTTCTCTGACCTGCCGTCAATGGCTACGAGGTAATTGTGAGAGCGGCTCTCCACTGTCAGTGTTATCTCAGCCTTTGCCGGTACGACTATCGGTCGGACGCTGAGACTGTGCGGGGCCACTGGTGTCAGGCACAGGACATCTGTTGCGGGCATGATTATGGGGCCACCGTTTGAGAGAGAGTAGGCTGTCGAGCCTGTCGGTGTGGATATGATGAGCCCGTCGGCCTGGTATGTTATCAGCTCCTTGCCGTCTATCCTGGCGTGGATTGTTATCATCGATGCGTTGTCCTGCTTCAGCACAGCGATATCGTTCAGAGCCCTTGGGCATCCGCTGAGGCTCCCTCTCATCGCCGTTGCCTCTATTACACTGTGGTTCTCTGTCACATAGTCGCCACTGTACAGCCCCTCTATTGCCTCCTCGATGTCTGTGGCAGGCACATCAGCAAGGTATCCCAGCCGCCCCATGTTAATGCCAATGATGGGCACACTGCGTGCTCCAACCTTGCTGGCAGCCTTCAGCAGAGTGCCGTCGCCACCCATCGATATGACATAGTCGATATCGAAGTCGAGGTCCCTGAACGTCCCTGCTATGTCTGCCTTGACATGCTGGCTCTCGCTGAGGAAACGGCAGAATCCCTCCTCGATGTATACCACCGCCTGGCGACGGGAAAGGCATTCAAGGAGTTGCTGGGCTGAGGCCGACTTGCGGCGCTGGTATTCATTGCCAAAGATGGCGAATCGTAGCTTCTTGGTCATGTGTTGTGACAATAGTCCGTATTGTTGTTTTCAGACTGCAAAATTAATGCTTTTAATTCAGAAAAAAGAAAAAATGCTCGTTTTTGTTAAGCCAGATGAGCAGAGACCAAGCTTGCTTGGGCTATGCCATGGCGGGGAAACGAAGGCGCAGCCGAGAGACAATTGCGTGCCTGTGGCATTGCGGCTGTCACTTCTTTCATACAGGAAGACCACTCCTTTCTTCTGTTTCCAATCGTCACCATGCCTCCGTCTTGCAGGATTCAGAGGTCATAATGGAAGCGCTACAGATTGCATAGTCACGAAAAAACGTATGTAAAGACTTTGTATATACAGAAAAAAATAGTATTTTTGCATCAGCATAACGGAGCGAGCCGCTTCCATGAGCTTGACCCCAAGGCGTTCCGCATCATTCGCCCTGCCCCCTGCCACAGCTCCATCCGGGTTCCGTCGTCGGGGGCTGCGTGGCTCCCGTCCGCTCAGTTGAGAGCTCCCACCCGCTCAGCTGACACTTCCTTGTGCTCTTGAGACTCATACATCCTCCCCTCACTTCCTTCAGGTTGTGGGTGTCTGGTTCAAAGGAGAATGCTGAGCCATAATCCGCATCTTCGTTATCCCGGAGCACAGCCCGGCTCCATGTCAGAATATCCCTCAGAACAGAGAATAACCATAAATAAACCATTATTAACCTATGGCAAAAGTATATGAATTCATCAGCAACGGCTCAGAGGAAGTCGAGATGCTGATTCCTGTCGATATTCTCCGCCGTGCAGGCGTTGATATCCAGCTTGTCTCCACGACAGGCTCTCTTTCTGTCACCTCAGCCCATGGCGTCACTGTCATTGCAGACAGCCTCATAGAGGATATAGATGTCAGCGATGCAGACCTGCTCATGATACCCGGCGGAATACCTGGTGCGGAGAATCTCTGCAACCATCCGCTTGTCCGTGAGGCTATAAAGAGCCAGTATGAGTCTGGCCGTCTGGTGTCTGCCATCTGCGCGGGGCCGATGATATTCGGCTCGCTCGGCATATCGAAAGGCAAGCGCTGTACATGTTATCCGGGCTTCGAGGACCATCTTGACGGTGCCACATACACGGCAGAGCTTGTCACTGTCGACGGCAATGTCATAACGGGTGAGGGCCCTGCAGCCACATTCCCCTATGCCTACACACTCTGTGAGATGCTGTGTGGCAAGGCCACAACCGACGCCATCAGGGAGGGAATGATGTATAACCACCTCATGTCCAAAGCCTGATACATATCCCTTCGGAGCCTATTCCGGGAGTGTCCCCCACATGCTGCCAGGGCATTGTGCCGCGGCAGAAGGGTAGGGACATTCTTCAGGAGGCTGTCTCCAAGAGCCATATAGCCCCATCCCACGCCTTCCATACGCCGCACTTGGGCGTATGGAAGGTTAGTGTGCCTATGATGAACCGTTAAAGATAACCAACACGACAACCATGGATTTCCTCTCCCAAGACATAACATACCTCCCCGGCGTGGGGCCTAAGAAGAAGGCCGTCCTCGCCAAAGAGCTTGGCATAGAGACCTATGCCGGCCTCCTGGAGTATTATCCTTATAAATATGTCGACCGCAGCCGCGTCTACAGGATATGCCAGATGGAGGGAGAGATGCCCTATGTCCAGATATGCGGATATATAAAGTCGTGGGATATATATGATACCGGGCGCCGCTCAAAGCGCTATGTCGCCCATTTCTCTGACGGCACCGGATTCGTCGATCTCGTATGGTTCAAGGCTGGGGAGTATGCCTATAAGAACCTCAATCTCCACACAGAGTACATCGTGTTCGGCAAACCTGCAATATTTAACGGCCGTTACCAGTTCTCACATCCCGACATTGACGACGCCAAGACCCTTGTCATCTCTGAGATGGGCCTGCAGCCTCACTACATGACGACAGAGCGGATGAAGAACAGCGGACTGACATCAAGGGGCATGGAGCGCCTCACGAAGACCCTCGTCTCCAAGATGCCACCACTCCCCGAGACCCTCCCTGACTTCATAGTGAGGCCTAACCACATGGCAAGCCGTGATGACGCGCTGAGGTGGATACACTATCCCCACAACAACGACGAGATGCAGAAGGCGCAGATGAGACTCAAGTTCGAGGAGCTCTTCTATGTCCAGCTGAATATAATAAGGTATATGCACGAGCGCCGACAGCGCTTCAGAGGGTGCCAGATGTCACGTGTCGGCGAGCCCTTCCATACCTTCTACGAGCAGAACCTCACCTTCGAGCTTACCGGGGCACAGAAGCGTGTCGTCAGGGAGATATACAACGATATGTGCTCCGGCCGCCAGATGAACCGTCTCCTGCAGGGCGATGTCGGTTCGGGGAAGACCCTTGTGGCCCTCCTCACCATGCTCATAGCCATCGGCAACGGCTATCAGACCGCCATCATGGCCCCGACAGAGATTCTCGCCGAGCAGCATCTTGAGACCATCACACGCTTTCTTGACGGCATGGACATAAGGGTGGAGCTGCTGACAGGCATCGTAAAGGGGAAACGACGGGCGCGTGTGCTTGAGGGACTCGCAGACGGTACCGTGGACATCGTCGTCGGCACACACGCTGTCATCGAGGATACGGTAGTCTTCCATCGCCTCGGTCTCGCGGTCATCGACGAGCAA
>SAMEA3663208__coassemble_860_pt1 | contig 7247 bp, 7 predicted proteins | sample SAMEA3663208__metabat2_high_PE_004 | metagenome-assembled genome bin SAMEA3663208 (sample SAMEA3663208) | pig gut metagenome | biome: pig gut; feature: pig-associated habitat; material: faeces | place: China | collected 2013
AACGGGTGAATCGCGGGGGGCTTGGCGAGCTTTCCCAGAATCCAGCTTAATCTCTCAGCACGACCCTACCGCAGAGTCCGCTCTTTACCGGCCCCCAGTTCTCGTATGTCGTCCTCTTGTAGTTGATGTCCACGACATTTATATCCTTCATCTTGCGCCATGCGACACCCCTTCGGTCAAGGTCTGCTATGCGGTTGGCAGGCAGATTGGTCACCTCTATGCGTATGGTGTTCCTGCCCTGCCTCAGAGTATTCTTGCAATCAAGGATATATGGTGCGGCCCATGCGCAGCCGATGTATTTGCCATTGACGAAGACACGTGCACTCTCCCTGACATCGCCAAGGTCAATATACCATTGTCTGGAGGCAAGGGCTGACGAGAGCTTGACGACGGTCTCGTAGACACCTGTCCCCATGGTCACGGCAGCGCTGTCGCTCAATGTCTCCCATGTCTGGAGTCCCTTGAGAGAGAAAGTCTCGCGGACCCTTGGATGTTCCTCCACGAAGGAAAGTTTCCATCTGCCATCTGTGATATCTATCCCGCTGCTGCATTTGGGGTATCTCTCCTCTACTATATTGTCGGGGTAGAAGTCATCGCTGTCAGAGCATATGAGAATACGGCTCTCACCACTTTTGAGGTTGAGATAGAGGCGGTGATTGTCAAACGTCGCCCTTGTGTATTGACCGTTCATAGGGTTATACCACAATGCATATCGCCCTTCCTCAGCCAAGGGGACGAGGGCGTTGACATCGTCAGGTGATAGATTGGCGATAAAGTAATGATGCCCGAAAGCATTCCTCCTCCTTATTGATTTCAGCCCGTACTGGCTTTTCATCGCCTCTGGTGTGGCTGCTCTCTCCATGGCGGCCCTGTTGTTCCCTGTTATGATTATCGCCCCCTGCTCCTTAAGTCTCTGAATATGGTCAGAGACTTCCTTTGGCATGATGCACCCTTCGGGGATGACAATGGCCTTGTATGCCGTGCCAGCTTTTGTTGCCAGTCTGCCTTTCTCGAACACTGTGGTCAGGAGGAGATTATCACTGATATAGTCACAGTCAAACCCCATGTTGTCAATCTCGTTGATTGTACGTATGAAATCAGGAGCTTTCTTGTCCATGGAGTGGATATCGAACATCATAAGCCAATTATCCGTGTCATTGCGCCACATATCACGTACAGGAAGGTAGACAAGGAAATCATTGTCGGGCTCTCCCCATTGGAGATATGTCTGGCATCTTGTTATATACGACATCAATTCGGGAGCGTCCCTCCAGATGCTATTAGCCGGACTCATATCGACAGAGGCATAGAAGCGCCATCCCGGCCATGGCTCGTCCTTTGGTGAATAAGGTGTCCCATGGAAGAAGACATGGTTGACACCTGCACAGAACATAAGGTCAAGGTCTGGCTTCATCTGACTGAGAGACGTACGGAAATGCTCTGTCAGCCATGTAAATGTCTCACTTGAGGTATATCTCTTTCCTGTCACATGGGATGCCGACGGGGCATATTTCAGCATGCTGAGATCACTATAGTTAGGGCGTGTATAACCTTTATCCTTGCGGAGACCACGAATACCAAAGTCAGTAAGTCCAAAACCCTCTATCTCCGGTATATCGACAGCAGCATAGCAGTCAATAAGATTTGCCGGCGAGCCGTGGGCCTGATTGCGCGTTATAGCGCCATGTCTGTGTGCCCATGCCGTCCATTGTCGGGTGAAATTCTCCAACAGCATCTCAGCCAGAGTCTCACGGTAGTCACTGACAGTCTTCCTGTCTCCATCTACAAACAGCTCAAGACTGTCCTGCAGGCGGTACCCCCTCCGCTTCTCAAACTCCTCAGGAAGTGTTGGAGTCCAATTGGCACCGTATACCTCATAACTGTCGTTGAAGAATGTGTGTGGGAAAGGTGTATTGGTCTCTGTGAATGCCTCCTCGATATGCTGGAGGTAATGGGCTACAGCCGTCGAGTCGAAATGGTCGACCACGAAACCCTCACCACCTGGAGCCGCACGTTTCACCTTCTGTCTTGTCCGGCTCTCATAGAGAGCTATGATTCTCTGCCTGCCACCATCCTTGGGATATGACTTAAGAAGTCTCAGACGTGCATACTGTCTCTCCTTCTCAGGTAAAGCTGGAGAGAAATCCACATCCTCCATCTTGATATCTGTACCGACGAGGGTGTCTATGACAATGGCCTTGCATGCAGCTTCCTCAACAGGAACCCAGGGGCCGCCAAAAGGCCATCCTGTCCCGGTAGACATCCCCACTTCAATTCCCAGCCGCCTGCACTCTGTGTCCACATGACGGAACATCTCCATCCATCGTGGGGAAAGATAGCTTATCTCTTTATCCTCATTGTCCCGCACACCATAGATTGGCGTTATCTCTACCGCGCCGACTCCAGTTTTAACGTATTCTGACAGACACCAGCTGAGATTCTCCTTGTCTACAGCCGACCCTAACCACCACCAGCGCAATCCTGGTTTAGCCTCTCTTGATGGAACAGGTAACGAGGATTGTGCCCAAGAGGATACGAACGTTATTGAAACGATTAATGTGAACAAATGTCTCATGTTTTGTAATAGAAAAGATTTTTTTGTGTGAACCCCTTGTCTGGGGGAGTATAGTATTAGTGGAAACAAGCGTTTCGATAAGCAGTAGACCAAAGAGAGTTTTTTGGGGGATACCGCCGAGGCGCGAAGGAAGAAGACGAAGTCAAAACGTCTGTATTTATACGAACTTGCTAAGACTATGCAAAGATAAACCTGTCGTACTTGAAGTGGGAGACACCATGTGCATCCTTTCTTGTAATTCCGTTTAGCGAGCCCCCTACCTTATCCGAATCTGCCATCATATATAGTCCTCGCTCTCTTTATGGTTACAAAATTAACGAATTATCCATAGACTACCAAATATCTTTCTCGATATTCTCGTTTTCGGGCAAAATTATTACCTTCTTGACAACGTAGCAATAATACAGATTCGTCAGAGGCCACCACAATCTCTTCACCCTTATCAGCCAATTATTTCAGTTAGACATCTGGCTGAAGTATATTCTTAGTACCAATTGTCAAACAAACGCTCGTGGAAATATTTTATTTTATTCTTGGTTATTATCTTTTTCATTAACCAGCACCTTCCAGAAACTGATAGGCAGATAAACATTCTCCAGAGAGGTAGCCTCACATAACATTGGGGCAATCTCCTGTGGCGTATAACCCGCTATGCCACATCCTATGGGGGTTACCATAAACTTCAGCTCTGGATGCTCCTGCGCATAACGGATGAATCGACGTATGGCAAGCAGGGTGTTGTGTTCTCCTTCCATGGTAGGAATAGCATACGACTGTCCCTGCATACCTTCGCCGTTTCCCCATTCTGCACCAAATTCATTGTATGCGACACGGGCAGCACCTCCATGATGCATCCCCAAGGCGTTACTTCCAAAAACGAACACCTCGTCTGGTGCCAACGAGTAGATTTTGGATGGGGTAATGCGAGTAGGTAAAGTTCCGCCATTTCCACCTTTCATCCAATAGCGTTCTTCGTCTATGTAGATATTTTCCTTCTTCATAATACATTATATTTATATAGTGAGACCTTGATTCAACGTCCTGCGGTGATAAGTGTACGAATGCAAAATAGACAATAATGATGCATTCTGCCTGCACTGACGGAAAAACATTTGTCTCATGCAAAAATACACAAAAAGTGGCAGACTATTGGTTTTCTCGTCATTATTTTTGCTTTCATCGTGATGTTTACATCTATTTAGTCTGTTTTTAGAAGAAAAGACCTTAATTTTGCAACATAATTAGTAAAAAATTGAACCTGGGGCTACCGTACCTATTCAGGAAATGAACGAACTACCACAATCCATCCCTGTCATATAGAACATTCAATGGACGTTGGTCACTCGTCTGAGACTACAGGAAGGTAGCCATGGCAACTATATCACGAACAAGGCAGTTTCGAAATGTTAGACATTGGCCGACTATTTCGACTCGTACGCATTGGTGGAGATATAGTTATTGTTATTGGTCATTCTGCCTACATTGACAGTTAACAAAATATCAAATAGAAATGAATCTCAAGGATAAAATAGTCGTCATAACAGGAGGTGCGCAAGGCATCGGAAGATGTATTGCTGAAGAATTCGAGACACTCGGAGCAACTGTTTGTGTAATCGATAAACAGCAGGGCAACTATTTTGTTGGTGACCTTGCTGATAAACAGGTGCTGGAGCAGTTTGCAAAGGATGTGATTGTCAAGCACGGGCATGTGGATTATCTCATCAACAATGCCCTGCCACTGATGAAGGGCATAAACGAGTGCAGTTATGAGGAGTTCCAATATGCCCTGAGTGTTGGCGTTACAGCTCCGTTCTATCTCACAAAACTCTTTGCTCCGCATTTTGCAGAAGGTGCTTCTATTGTCAATATTTCTTCCTCGCGTGACCGTATGAGTCAGCCACAGACGGAAAGCTATACGGCAGCAAAAGGTGGCATAGCGGCTCTGACTCATGCCTTGGCAGTCAGTCTTGCCGGAAAGGTTCGTGTAAATAGTATCTCGCCTGGTTGGATTGACACAGCATGCACTGTCTATGAAGGTTCAGATGCCACCCAACAACCGGCAGGACGAGTTGGCAATCCATTGGATATAGCCAATATGGTGCTTTATCTCTGCTCTGACAAGGCTGGTTTCATCACGGGCGAGAACATCTGCATTGACGGTGGCATGACCCGGCAGATGATTTACCATGGCGATCATGGTTGGACGTTGACAGAGTCGAAGGCTGGATTATGACAGAGTGTACATATCTACTGCTAATTTGTTTGATCACAAAATAATTATAAATACAATATAACAATGAAGAAGATTCTTAAAATTGATTGTGGGCTATATCCTCTGGGACTTCTTACGATTCTGTCTGGTATAGGCTTGCACATAGCAGGACATGGAAGTAACCATAATACATGGGAAATTTGGGCTGTTATTCATTCTGTCTTAACAGTTTCGTTTACCATACTGCTTGCCTATCACATTCACACTCATTGGGCTTGGTTCAAACATGTACGTCGAAGCACAATCAACCGTAAAAGGTTTATGACAACCATGCTGACTATGGTTTCCATATCCACTGTGTTTTCAGGAATTGCCCTGCTTGCAATATGGGGCGTAAACACACAGGTCGGTCTTTTACATTACAAAATAAGTATTAGTTTTGCACTGCTGATGCTAATACATGGAGTAAAAAGAATACGTATAATAGAAAAAGCAGTCTGTAAAGCAGATAAATGATGAAGAAACTGTCTACAAAAGGGATGAAGGCATTGAAGGTGATACACCTTGTATGTGCCATAGCTTGGTTTGGCTCTGCCATATCCATGAATCTGCTGCGGCACCTTGTAGTGGTAAAGGATGCGGCAGGTATGTATTGGGTGGCAGAGATTCTGGAAGCCATTGACATGAAGATACTAGTGCCTGGAGCTGTCGGGTGTCTGCTCACGGGTATTGTTTATGGTGTTTTTACCAACTGGGGCTTCTTCAAGCACAGATGGCTCACGGTGAAATGGGTGCTAACCCTGTTCATGATTCTTTTCGGCACGTTCTACATGGGACCATTGGTAAAGGAAAATGTGCTGATAGGCAAGGCTCTCATGGAGGGCAACGGTGATGCTACGCAGTATTGGCATAACGTGACTGCAAATGCCTATGCTGGCCTTCTCCAAATAGTGCTACTGACCTTTGTGACCATTATATCTGTGTACAAACCATGGAAGCGGAAAGGGCATTGAGATGATGAATATTATTTTTTATTATATCGTTGCTGTCAGCTAATGTACGGCATTGCCAAGTACAAGGCAAAGAATACCAATGGAGCATATCTGAGACTACACTGCTGACGATGGCTGCCATAGGTGGCAGTATCGGAGATTGGATATGCATGCGACTCTGGCATCACATGACAATGTATAAGAAATCCAAGTATGGCATACCTTTTATAATCACGCTGCAGATTGCTTTGGTGGTTTATCTGCGAACAAATAACGTATGGACATGAATAAAAGAGAATACGCACAAGTTAATAAAAATTGGCTTACTAACAAAGCACAGGAGGAAGGAGTGAAACCGCTATCCAAGGGCATATATTATAAGGTGTTGGCAGAGGGCAAGGCAGACGGAAAGCATCCTACGCCCAGAAGCATAGTCACTGCACATTACACAGGTCGCACAATCGACGGCAAACAGTTTGACAGTAGCCGTGGCGGTGCTCCATTGGCCATCCGCCTCCGTGACCTCATTGAAGGTTGGATTATCGCTATGCAGCAAATGTGTGTGGGCGACAAATGGGAGGTCTATATCCCTGCCGAGATGGGTTATGGCAAGTTCTCACAGCCGGGCATCCCCGGAGGTTCCACACTCATCTTTGAGATTGAGCTGCTTGGCATATCGTAAGTAAAGGAAACAGCATATAAACAAGAAGTGAATAAAGCCAAATGTATAAGATAGAAGAAAAATGTACCCCAACAAGGGTTGATGAGAAGAAGCGACTGAAACTGTTCTCGGCGTTTCAGATGATGCACGACTGCGATGATCTCTGGATAGATTCAGAGCCATACGCTAAAGAGGTCTTTGAGAAGGAGCATCGTGCTCAGCTATTGGTAGCACGTCAGGTCGACATCATACGAGTGCCGGAACTCCGCGAGAAACTGACAATATCAACAAGTATCTATGAGTGCAATCCACTATTCGGATTCCGTAATGACATCATCCGTGATGAACAAGGTGAGCCATGTTACGTAAGCTACAGGATGGGGGCATTCATAGACTTACAGACAGCAAAGCTGAGTCCTCTGCCGCAAGAGATGATCGACTCGTTGACCATGGACGAGAAGTTCCCGATGGAATACTGTGACCGTCGTGTACGTCTGCCAAAAGTTGAGCCAACAGTATGTGCTCCTGTCGTGGTCACACGTGATGACATTGATTACAATCACCACATGAACAACTGTTGCTACATCCGTATTGCTCAGGAACTTATCCCCTCTGGCTTCATTATCAAACGAGTCAGAGTAGAATATAAAGTAGCAGCACGTCAGAGCGAAGAACTCACTCCCCTTGTTTATGTGGATGATAACAAATATTACATCGAACTGAAATGCGATCGCGGAACATGTGCCGTAATTGCTTTTGAATAAATATGACAGTACAAGAATACAGAGATTACATTGCAGCAGGAAA
>SAMEA3663208__coassemble_899_pt1 | contig 6997 bp, 7 predicted proteins | sample SAMEA3663208__metabat2_high_PE_004 | metagenome-assembled genome bin SAMEA3663208 (sample SAMEA3663208) | pig gut metagenome | biome: pig gut; feature: pig-associated habitat; material: faeces | place: China | collected 2013
TAGGGCTCACTCGGGACTTGCACCCGTTAGACAATGCTCATGCCGAGCGTACTATGATTAGAGGGACAAGGCTTATGGCTTTGTCCCTCTTTCGTTTATGCCCCATCACACCATGTGGTATTGTGGGCATGATGTGTCTCCAGATTTATTCTGTTTCGTTGAATCTTGCCTCATCACGCTGCCTCATCTTGTATTCCACGACAAAGGCTGCGAGAAGTGAGAGCCCGATGAATCCTGCAATGGTAAGCACCATGACTATCATGTCGCCATGAATCAAGAAATGGTTTGCCAGAGTGCCCAGCCCGACACCGAGGAAGAAGGCTCCATTGCGCAGGCTGTCATATTTCTTGTCATGCGGCTTTGTCTCCTCGATGAGCAGTTTAGCCCGCTCTATATCGATATTGTTCTCCACAATGAGGCGTTTTATGTCTGCCTCCCTGTTCTTCTTGTTGATGGATGTCTGGGTTGCAGCGATGATGACAACCATAGGGATGGCAAGCGACATGATGATCGCGGTAAGAGGAATAATTTCGCCCATAATTCTTAGTTTTTTTTATTTGTTTATACGTTTATTGTTGATTATCACAGACTGATTTACTGTCCTTTCACCAGCTCGAAATCAACGAGCTGATAAAAAGCTGATGCCAGAAGAGCCACTATGGGGAATGCCAGGACATATTTCCATTGGCTTATATCCACTGTCTGGCATCCTGCATGGAGTAGGATGGCAAATATCATGATTACGAGTGGCAGCCCAAAGGCTACTATTACAGGTCTGCCCCATTTAGCCAAGAGGCGTTTACGCTCGTTGCGTCTGATATCGTGCATGACCATCTTCTCTATCTCCACGGCAATATGCCGGCGTTCTGCTGAGATTTCGAAGAGTCTGTCGAGGTCGGTGTCCTCGATTATGATGTTTTCTTTCTCGTTGTTCATATCTGTATGTTTTTATGTTCGTTGCTTGGTTCTGCGCTTTGTTTATCATCATTGGCAGTGGTCCCTGCCCCTCATGCCATGATGGAGTTATTGCCCGCCCGAGATTGCCCTCTTGATTTTTTCTCTTATTCTGTGGAGCCTGACGAGAATATTCGACTGTGTCATTCCGGTTTTCCTTGCCATCTCCTCTGTCTTCATCTTCTGGTAGTAGTGCATCTCTATCAGTTGTCTGTCGTTTTCCTGAAGAGCCTTTATGGCGCTCTCTAACTGCTGGAGCTGTCTCTCGCGCTCATCAGAGTATTCGGACTGTGGAATCTCCCTGACCTTCTTGTTATCGTCGATTGAGTATCCCCGCCGTCGTTTCTCCTTGGTCATTATGTCGATAGCGGTGTGCATGGCAATAGAGACGAGCCAGGGGCCGAGCATCTTTCCGTTCCAGCATCCGAGTCGGTCATATGCTTTTATGAAGCATTGTTGTGTCACCTCCTTTGCTGTCTCCGTGTCGTGTGTGATACCCATCACCTTGCTAAAGACAACCGGTGTGTATCTGCTTACGACCTCTCTGTACAGCCGTGTGTCACCATTTCGTATGCTGTCTATGAGTATTCTGTCTTCCATCTTAAGTTCTTGTCTTTGTTTTCAGGGCTTTGCGGCATGTCGTGTAGTGCCATTTTCCTGCCCTTGTCTATGTATAAGACTGTCTTCTGTGGGTATTATTACACACCGGGGAGTGATTTTCCTCATATTTTTCTGCTATCCATCAATAGGCTGCATTCTCGGTTGACTATCCTTGCGGGCTGTATGTCCTCCTCTTGAAAGCAGGATAGCCCAAGGCACTGTCCATAATGCCTTGGGCTACAGTATTATATATCAGCAGGCATCAGCCTGCATCAGCTATTGGCAGACAGAATCTACATACCGGGCTTACGTTCCCTCTCCGGTGCTGTCATGTTCCTCTCTGCCCTGCTTCTTATTGCCTCACGAATGTATATGTCTGTCCTTCTACAGTCTCTATGTCATATTCATAGACCTTATATAGCATAGGTTGCTGTGGCTTTATCTTCTCAGAGACGAGCGGAGTCTTTATCTCTGGTACAGTGTAGAACTCGTTGTCAACATCTCCTTCAGCAGGTCTCAGTCCCTCACCTTTGAGCGGCACATAGGAGCGGAGTCTCAATATGCCTCCGAGACGTGACGTTATAGTGGCTGTCGAGAGTTGCTGTCCCTCCCACTGGAGATTGTCTATTACGAATCCTCCCCTCGCCATGAGTCCGCTGACGCTGCCCCTCTGCCATGCGTCAGGGAGTGCTGGCAGCAGGTGTAGCGCGCCGTCATGGCTCTGGACGAGCATCTCCGCTATGCCAGCCGTGACGCCGAAGTTGCCATCAATCTGGAATGGTGGGTGTGCGTCGAAGAGGTTCGGGAATGTTCGTCCGTCAGGGTATTCCCTCTCCTTTCCCTCGTCGGGCAAGAGGTGAAGCATGTTAGAGATAATCTTGTAGGCGTGGTTGCCGTCGAGCATACGAGCCCAGAAACATGTCTTCCAGCCGAGGCTCCACCCTGTGGCCATATCTCCACGCTGCAGGAGAGTGTTGCGTGCCGCCTGGAAGAGCTGTGGATTACGGTATGGCGACACCTGGTTGCTCGGGAAGAGTCCGTAGAGATGTGAGATATGGCGGTGCTCGTCGCGAGGGTCATCGGCATCCTGGAGCCATTCCTGCAGCTGGTTATACTGTCCTATCTGCATCGGCGGGAGCATAGCGATGGTCTTCGTCAGGCTGTCGGCGAAAGCCTTATTTGTGGCATCGACGATTCTCTGGGCCGACAATGCCTGGGTCATCACGTCGAGAATTATCTGGTTGTCCATGGTGCATCCTGCTGTGACAGGAGTGCCTGTGCCAGCAGGTCCATGCTCGGGCGACACTGACGGCACGGCGACGAGCCATCCATTGCGTGGGTCAGGCTGCAGATAATCGAGATAGAAGCGTGCCGCCCCTGCCAGAATCGGGTAGTATCTCTTCAGGAAATCCTTGTCTCCGCTATAGAGATAGTGTTGCCATATATGTGTCGAGAGCCATGCCCCGCCATTGGGGAACATTCCCCACGGCGCTCCATCGACAGGGCCTGCTATGCGCCAAAGGTCTGTATTGTGGTGTGCCATCCATCCGCGGCATCCATACATTGTCCTGGCTGTCTTGGCTCCTGTCACAGAGAGGTCGGCCACCATGCTGTAGAGAGGCTCTGCTGTCTCAGCGAGATTGCAGACATCGGCTGGCCAGTAGTTCATCTCGGTGTTTATGTTTATCGTGTATTTTGAATCCCACGGGGCGTTCACCTTGTTGTTCCATACTCCCTGGAGGTTGGCAGGCTGGCCGCCGGGCTGTGAGGATGATATGAGGAGATAACGTCCGTACTGGAACATGAGGGCCACGAGAGCCTGGTCGTCTCCTCCCTTTGCGAATCGCTCCACGCGCTTGTCGGTCTCCAGTGCAGAGTCTTTCCCCTCGGGCAGAGTGAGCGAGACGCGTGCATACTGGCGCTTATATGCCGTGGTGTGTCTGTCGAGTAGCTCCGCGTAAGGCTTCCCGGCAGCGGCCTTCAGGTATGACTCGGCTTTCTTGAGGGCATTGCCGCTGACATCGTGATAGTTCACGAAGTTTGTCGCCGCGCTGACGATGATGGTGGCCGTTGTGGCTCCAGAGACATCGATGGTGTTCTTCCCTGCCACTGTCTTGCCGTCGGCCATGACCCTGATGACACTCTGTGCTGTGAGTGATGCTGGCACTCCCTCGTGCCCTACGTTGCGTACAGCGACATGGAGCTGGTTCTTCTTCGCCGTCACATTGTGCTCAAACGGGCTGTCGAAACTGAGGCTCATATTCAGCTTGGCTGCTTCTGACGCCTCTATCCTCATGACGACGACTCCATCTTGGAGCGAGGCGAATGTCTTGCGTGTGTATGTCACGCCGCCCACGCTGTAGCGTGTTGTCGCCACGGCGTCGGCAATATTGAGGTCGCGATAGTACTCCTCAGCCTCCTTATGTCCGGGGAAATGGAGGTGCAGGCTTCCCAGCGAGAGGTAGCGCATGCCGTGAGGGCCGGGTATGAATTCTTTGTTTATGATATCGGCAGCCGCTTTCTCCTTGCCGTTGAAGATGAGGTTGCGCACTTCAGGCAGTAGCCCGAGCGATGTCTTCGAGTTATTATCATGAGGACTTCCTGACCAGAAAGTCTCCTCATTAAGCTGTAGCTCGTCGTCCTCTGTGCCTCCGTAGACCATCGCTCCGAGGTGTGAGTTGCCTATTGGCAGAGCCTCAAGCCAGCACGACGCAGGGCGGCCGAACCATAGCTTCTGTGCGTTGGCGCCAGCCATAATGGTGAGGAGGGCGAGTATCAGGAATGTTTTCTTCATATAGTCTGGTGCTTATGGCAGTGTGTCTTGTATGTTGTGACACCTCTGCCTATATGGTGTTATAAAAGAATTGTCTGGCAATGGCCAGAGAGAATGCTCCATGTCATGCTGTGCGGCATGCCATCAGCTTCCTCTTTTCCATTGCCAGACAATGATATGAGGTTACAGGTTTATTGTGTACATTATGAACGAGTAAGGCTTCAGCTCTACTGCCATCCTGCCTTTCACCTTCACCTTCTCCACTACAGGCTTCACAGGCTGAGCCTCATAGTTGTTCTCCTGCTCGGGCTGTCCGGAGAGTGTTGTCAACGTCGCCGCTGACTTCATGCCCTTGAAGCGGCGCAGGTCGATATTGGCCTTGCGTGTCTCTCCCGACGCGTTGCATATCTTGACATACAGCTTGCGTGTCTTTGTGTTGAGCACGACAGACTGCTCCTGCATGTTTGTCTTCTCACCCTCGAACTGCACGCAGTCGCCATAGAAGTAGTCAGCTGATGACTGTCCGAACATCTGCTGCACATAGTAGCTGCATGTGAGGTATGGGCGTTCGTTGTCGAAGTATATGAGGTCGGGGTTCCAGTTTGTGGCGTTCTTGCGTGCGAAGAGTGGCGCGTAGCTTGTCATGCACACTACATCGGCATTGCGCTCTACATGTATGAGGTAGAGAGCCTCAGCGAGAGCGTCGCGCAGTTTCTTGTCTTTCGATGCGTACTCGCCGAGATATACCTTTGTCTTGCGGTCACGTGGGTATGAGTCATACTGACGGCTTGTCTCGAAGTATGTATACTGCTCGTAGTAGTGCTCGTCAAGGATAGGCAGCCCAATCTCCTCGGCTATCTTCCATCCGTTGTCGTAGTCAGGGTTGCCGGCGTGCGAGCCAGGGCCTGCTGTGCCCACGATGACAATCTCAGGATGCAGCTTTGTTATCTTCTCATACATATACTTGAATCGCTCAGCGAACTCCGGTGTTATCTTCTCCTCGTTTCCTATGCCGAGATATTTGAGGTTGAATGGCTTCGGATGTCCGGCCTCAGCTCTCACCCTGCCCCATTTTGTTGTTGCATCTCCATTGGCCCATTCGATGAGGTCGAGTGCATCCTGCACCCACTCGTCCATCTCGCTCATCGGGACAACATCCTGTGCCTGGTCCTTCATGCCCCATCCGCCGTTTGTTCCCTGGCAGCTGACACCGCAGGGGAGGATAGGCACGGGCTGCATGTTCATATCCTCGCAGAGCTGGAAGTACTCATAGTATCCGAGTCCCATCGACTGGTGGTAGCCCCATGTGTTCTTCAGCTGCCGGCGCTGATGCTTTGGTCCGACGGTTGTCTTCCAGCGGTAGGTGACAGGTGATCAATTCAGTGCCGTGCATCATGGCGGAAAAGGACGGCTCTTCCCTACCCTACATCATCTTCCCGGGAAATGTAGGCACTCCTGCATCGCTGAAAGAGATATTTGATATTCTGAAATAATAGGCATTATACATTAATATAATAATAAAAGAACATGAAGAAAGTAGTTTGCGTACACACAGCAATGGCACTCGTCGGCCCGCTGACAGACCTTTTCAGAGAGCACTTCCCAGAAGTGCAGGTAGAACACATAGCCGAAAGCTCGCTCATAAAAGAAGTTATAGCGCACAACGCCGTCACGCCCGCCGTGCGCCGCCGTCTCTTAGACTATTATAACGCCGCCGCCGATTCTGGCGCAGACATCATTTTCAACACCTGCTCAAGCGTAGGCGACATCGCGGACTTGGGCAACGGCATCTGCCGAATACCTGTCTTCCGCATCGACAAGCCCATGGCAGAGAAAGCCGTCAGCGAGGCAAAGCGCATAGGGGTGATCTCGACGCTGCCCACTACACTCGACCCGACATGCCGGCTGCTGCAGAACTGCGCACGGGAGGCAGGCAAAGACATCACGCTCGTTGAAGGACTTGCCGACGGTGCTTTCGCCGCCGGACAGAGCGGAGACAGCGAGACACATGACAGACTGATAGACGAAGCGGCGCAGAGAATAGCTGACAAAGTGGACCTCTTCGTGCTCGCGCAAGGCTCGATGGCACGAATGGAACAGCGGCTTGCGCAACTCACCGGAAAACCGGTGCTCTCCTCTCCCCTACTCGGAATCCTCGGACTGAAGAAACATCTCGGATTCTGAACAACAGAACTTTTTTGCTTGCGTGGTTTGTAAATGCCAGATTGTGCATAATGTGTTTGTTGTCAGTGGCTTACAGACAGTTCTGCTGACACTGTAAGACAACGGGAAACAACCTTCAGAACGTTCCTATCTATATGTCTATCCATATAATGTTTTGATTCTCTTGCGCCAATTGCTACCTTTGCATCGTCAAACAAAAACAATCGATTGTAAGAGACAACAAACAAAACATTATTAACCATTAAAAAAAAGAAAGGAACAACAACTATGGCAATGCTTTACAAACTCCGCAAACTTGAGCGCACATTCTCAGACGGCCGTCAGGATCCCGCAAACGGCAAATGGTTCGCACGCACCGTCTATGTCGGCACCGTAACAACTGATGACCTCGCGCAGATCATAGAGCGCAACTGCTCAATGAAACGCTCTGACGTGAAGGCAGTGCTCACAGAGCTGGTAGAGGTGATGACCAGCAAGCTCCAGGAC
>SAMEA3663208__coassemble_1150_pt1 | contig 5705 bp, 6 predicted proteins | sample SAMEA3663208__metabat2_high_PE_004 | metagenome-assembled genome bin SAMEA3663208 (sample SAMEA3663208) | pig gut metagenome | biome: pig gut; feature: pig-associated habitat; material: faeces | place: China | collected 2013
ACTGTATTTCAATTAATTCAAAGAGCGATTAGTCCACTTTAACGGGACAGTAGTGAAACAAGATGAAAATGACAGTTTTGAACACATGTTTCTTAAGCCTATAATATATAGAAAAGATGAAGAAAAGGTTGATATTTCAGGAATGACAAGCATCAATACAGATTTGGCTTTTGCCACAAAGCACAGGTCATGGAAATATGAAAACGAGGTTCGCCTCATAGTATATAATCCAAACAAAGAAGACGCTTTCTACGGCATACCTCTCGATAAAGATTCATGTATTGAGGCAATATATTTTGGATGTAAATGTGAACCAGGGACAATAAACACAATAAAAAATCTGTTTTCTAAGGCAGATATACCTCCGAAGTTCTTCAAAGTGTATTCGGAAAGTAAAGACGTTTACCAACTAAAATGGGATAAGCCAGTTTGATTGTATTAAGAATATTATAACAATAATACCGCTGTGAAAACAATAAATACCGACAAAAGTTAAAACATAGAGATTAAAGAGGCGTGGAACGACAAATACCTTCAGGAATATGCAGGATAACATCTGCTGCTCTATGCCTGTGAACAAAAACCAATTCGGCAGACCCTAATTATTTCATCAAGTCATATAATTTCAGTAACTGTTGAGAGCATTCGGAGGAAACATAGCGTCTTATAAAGCTACTGACTATGAAGCCAGTCTGGTACAGCTATTTTCCTGGCACGTAGGAAGAGCCAGTAAGACGCTTATTTGCCACCGTGAAATTGTTGGATTTCATCATTCGTTTCTCGCAAAGCCATAGCGAGTTTGCTCTCTTTGGTGTTTTTGCTTATCGAAATCATTCCTCTGGAGGAAGCATGGACTCTAAGCGCAGCATTTCATCTCGATATTGAGCTGCTTGGATAAAATCGAGGCGTGTGGCCGCTTCACGCATTAGCTCACGTGTCCGTCCTATAGTTCGTCTTATCTCGTCTGGCGACATGGAGCGCATGATGGGGTCAGCAGCCATGGCTGGCTCGGATTCAGGAAAGAGGTATCGACGTTCATCAGGTTCAATATATGGAACAGCCTTTGCTTGTTTTCGTTCTTGAGTAGAGCCCGACAACGAAGTGGGAGCTGTGAGCTTAACGGCATCAAAGCTCTGGCGGCGCATATCCGCAAGGCGACCTCCTGTTATCTCCTTCCGTATCTGCTCAGGTGTGATGCCATGAGCCATGTTGTAGGCAATCTGCTTGGTACGGCGGCGCGATGTCTCCTCTATAGTAACTTGCATTGACTGTGTCACTCTGTCAGCATACATTATTACCAAACCGTTCACATTACGTGCCGCACGTCCCGCCATCTGTGTCATGCCGCGTGCATTGCGCAGGAAACCTTCTTTGTCTGCATCGAGAATAGCCACAAGTGAGACCTCAGGGATATCGAGCCCCTCTCGTAGGAGATTGACACCTACGAGGACATCGTACTCTCCTGCTCGCAGGTCTGTGATGATTTTTATGCGGTCGAGTGTATCAACATCTGAGTGTATGTATGCTGTCGGGATATCGTGAGAGAGCAGATATGTTGTCATCTCCTCTGCCATGCGTTTTGTCAGGGTGATGACAAGTGTGCGCTCGTCACGCTCCTGTCGTGATACTATCTCCTCCATAAGGTTGTCAATCTGATTGTGTGTCGGGCGTACCTCGATAGGGGGGTCAAGGAGTCCTGTCGGACGGATAATCTGCTCGACGACGACTCCCTCTGCTCTCTGCAACTCATACTCGGCAGGTGTGGCAGAGACGTATATGACCTGATGAGCGAGACTCTCAAACTCGTCGAATCTCAGCGGACGGTTATCAAAAGCTGCAGGGAGGCGGAATCCGTACTCCACAAGGTTCTCCTTGCGTGAGCGGTCGTTGCCTGACATCGCATGGAGCTGTGGTATGGAGGCATGGCTCTCGTCAATGAAGACAATGACATCTTCTGGGAAGAAATCGAATAGACAGTAAGGACGCTCGCCGGGCTGGCGACCATCAAAATAGCGTGAATAGTTCTCTATCCCAGAGCAGTGGCCCAGTTCCTTTATCATCTCCATATCATACTCCACACGCTCCTTTATACGTTGTGCCCTGAGTGAGTCACCCATGTTCTCGTAGTAGGCAATGCGCTCAGTCAGGTCGTCCTGTATCATCCTTATAGCTCTGTCTGCCTGCTCCTTGGATGTAACGAAAATGTTTGCTGGATAGACTGTATATTCGCTGAACGACGCCACTCGTTGCATCGTCTCGCCATCAAGTTCCTCTATGCTGTCAATCTCGTCGTCCCAAAGCGTCACACGGAGAATTCGCTCGCTGTATGCCATGGCGATATCTATGGTGTCGCCCTTCACCCTGAATGTGCCTCGCTCCAGCGCGATGTCGTTCCTCGTGTAGAGAGCGTCAACAAGACGGCGCAGAAGAGCGTTGCGTTCAACGAGCATGCCACGACTGAGGTTTATGACAGAGCCTTTCATAGCTGCTGGCCCGCCCATACCGTATATGCACGACACAGAGGCGACAACAATGACATCGCGACGGCCGGAGAGTAGGGACGAGACTGCTGAGAGACGCAGGCGGTCGATATTCTCGTTTATCGCAAGGTCTTTCTCGATATAAGTATCCGAGCGTGGTATGTAAGCTTCAGGCTGGTAGTAGTCATAGTACGACACGTAATACTCAACGGCGTTATCAGGGAAGAATCCGCGCATCTCCTCATAAAGCTGTGCCGCAAGCGTCTTGTTATGTGAGAGGATCAGCGTTGGGCGGTTGCAGCGCGCGATGACATTGGCCATGGTGAATGTCTTGCCTGAACCCGTGACTCCGAGCAGGACCTGTGCGGCGTCGCCACGCTCAATACCCTCTGAAAGCTGGTTGATGGCCTCTGGCTGGTCGCCTGTGGGCGTGAAACGTGATGTCAGGTTGAATATGCTGTCAACCCGATTGCCGGAGGTTTTTGGTCCCGCCGCTTGATTCTCTTTGCTATTGATGCTCATGTGCCAATTTTATGAAAAAGGATGAATTGATATAAGCCAATGGCAAAATTAGTCATTTTTCTTGAAATTATTGTTATAATTTATACATTTATTCTTAAAAATCATATCCTTGTACTTTGAAATAAGAAGAAAAATGACTAACTTTGCCGCTGATTTACATATTTCAATATATACTCGCACCTCTTTTCCGTCGATTTCTTCGCCATGGAATAGCTTGATACGCCTATCTCTCATTATTGGGATGTATCCTATTCTACAAGATGTCGCATGGGAAATACACGATATGGTATAAATTATCTCAGACCTATCGTGTTGTACCATGATGGTACGTGGGGTTGACAAACATATTATTATCTTTCTTTATGAAAAGACTCGTGATTGCGGCTGTAACCATAATCTTTCTCATGAGCGGTTGTGCACATGAGTTTAATGCTGTATACAAGTCACAAGACTATCAATATAAGTATGAATATGCGAAACAATGTTTCGTAGCCGGAAAGTATATGCAGGCGACATCCCTTCTCGGCGACTTGATAATGGTGTTGAAGGGGACCGAGCACGCCGAGGAGTCTCTATATCTGTATGCCATGTCGCTATACAAGAATAAGGACTATGAGTCTGCCAGCGACGCTTTCAAGAGATGCTATACATCTTACCCCAAGGGCACATACACAGAGAAGGCATACTTCTATGCGGCCGAGAGTCTCAATGAGAGCTCGCCAGAGCCCAGGCTCGACCAGTCTCCGACAATGGCAGCCATCAAGGCATACCAGGATTTCCTTGATATCTTCCCACGTACAGAGCTGAAGAAGAAGGCACAAGAGCGTATGCTCTCCCTACAGGACAAGCTCGTCATGAAAGAATACTATAACGCTCGACTGTATTATAACCTCGGGACATATTTCGGCAACTGTCTGGCAGGAGGTTCCAATTATGAGGCGTGCATAATAACAGCAGAGAACGCATTGAAGGACTATCCCTATATGTCCCTGCGAGAGGAGTTTGCTGTGCTTATAATGAAGAGCAAGTTCTACCTCGCCCAACATAGCGTAGAGGCAAAGAGACAGGAGCGTTTTCAGAATGCCGAGGATGAGTGCTATGGATTTATCAATGAGTATCCCGACTCTAAGGAGAGAGACAATGCCGAGAAATACATCTCTGTCTGCAAGAAATACACAGGCGAGTAATTTTCCATAGCTAAGCCTTCAGCCTATCACCCGGTAGTGCGTCAGAAAACAAACCCTGATTACGAGAATATAGCGCGCCCAATATAAACAGAAAAAACATTCATAACAGTTCTATAAAAGTATATATGGATTACAAGAAATCAAAAGCCCCGACAAACACTGTGACACGTAATGTTGTCGAACTCAGCGATGAGACAGGCAATATCTATGAGAGTGTAGTCATCATGGCCAAACGGTCAAACCAGATAGCCTCTGAGATAAAGCAGGACCTACAGAAGAAGCTCGCTGAGTTCTCATCTTACAATGACTCTATCGAAGAGGTCTTTGAGAACAGGGAGCAGATAGAGATATCACGCTACTATGAGAAGCTACCCAAGCCGACACTCCTCGCTGCAGAGGAGTTTGAGCAGGGGCAGATTTATTGGCGTGACCCTATGCAGGAAAAGAAGAACGACGAGGACGAGAGATTCTGATTCCAGTCCGTTTATCGACGCAAAAAAAATGTTGTCTCATAGACGGGTGCGTCTTTCGCACTTGCTGTCTTTCGTAATCTTATTTATCATATACATATAGCCCCTTTCTGTCATTTCAGGAGGGGCTATATAGTTTCTTTGTCACCTGGAAGAGTAAGGGAGAGGCACACTTTTCCCCCTCACTTCTCCCCCTCACTAAACTTTCCACACCCCCAAATAATTCTCCTTATTCTCTCTCTTATGATACAACGCGTACAAACCCTTTGGCTCATACTTGCAGCCGTCTTGATGGTCATTACGGCATTCCTGCCTGTCGCCCGACTTATTCCGGATGATATAGACCAGAGCCTCATAATATATAATGGTGTCATAACAGGAGGCGCATGCCGATTGTCAGCTCTCGTCCTGCTCTTCCCGTCGCTCCTCTCGCTAGCCTTCCTTGCTGATGTCTATTGCATCTTCAAGTTTGCCGACCGCAAGAAGCAGCTCCGGTTATGCAGCTCCGTCATGTTCATCCTTTTTCTGTGGTACGTCTCCTATTTCTCTCTTTTACATATCTTCGCTGCCGGTGATATGCAGGTGAGCTATTCCCTCAATGCCCTCATTCCGTTCCTCGCCATGGTATGTGTATTCCTGGCAAAGCGCAGGATAAGGTACGACGATGAGCTTATACGGTCTGTCGACAGAATAAGATAACCCATCACCCCGCTCAGTAATAGGACTCTCGGGGGGCACGACTCCCATATTGGAGAGGTTAGGGAGAACGCTCTTCATGATACACATGTACACATACACCAGGTTATCATGTTTGCTGTTCAGGCGGGATTACTTATGATGAGGACATGTCGCTCAATTATATGGCGGCTTGTTCTCATCATTCTTTTTGATGTATACCCATCTTTATCAGCCCCAAGTTTGTCAAAGCCTTCCCATCCTGCAACTCACAGGACATGCATATAAGGACTACACCAAAAATGGCTGCCTTATAGTTACCTCCAAAATGTTCACATACAAAAGGCCGAATGACACATCTATCAGCCACG
>SAMEA3663208__coassemble_1804_pt1 | contig 4182 bp, 5 predicted proteins | sample SAMEA3663208__metabat2_high_PE_004 | metagenome-assembled genome bin SAMEA3663208 (sample SAMEA3663208) | pig gut metagenome | biome: pig gut; feature: pig-associated habitat; material: faeces | place: China | collected 2013
ATATTTGATTCCATAAAAGGCTATGCCGCACACCGCTGAAGGCAACGGCACGATGCCTTCGGGATATTAGCCCTGGATAGCAGCAACACCTGGGAGCACCTTGCCCTCGATAGCCTCAAGGAGAGCGCCACCACCTGTTGAGATGTAAGACACCTTGTCTGCAAGGCCGAACTTATTGACACAAGCGACAGAGTCTCCACCACCGATGAGAGAGAATGCGCCCTCTGCTGTCGCCTCAGCGATAGCATTGCCGATAGCGCGTGAGCCATCACAGAAGTTGTCAAACTCGAACACTCCGGCAGGACCATTCCAAAGGATAGTCTTGCAGCCCTTGATAGCCTCAGCGAAGAGCTTCTGTGCCTCAGGTCCTGCATCAAGACCCTCAAGGTCGGCAGGGATAGCGTTAGAAGGACAAACGCTCTGTGGGGCGTCATTGCTGAACTCTGGAGCGCAGATAGCATCAGGAGCCATGACAAGCTCCACACCATTCTTCTTGGCAAGCTCCTCAACACCAAGAGCGACATCAAGCTTGTCAAGCTCGCAGATAGACTTGCCGACCTCACCGTTATGTGCCTTGGCGAATGTATATGTCATACCGCCACAGAGGATGAGCTTGTCAACCTTGCCAAGGAGATTCTCGATGATGCCAATCTTTGATGACACCTTAGAGCCACCCATGATAGCGATGAATGGGCGCTTGATATCGCCAAGGACAGCATCAACAGCAGCAACCTCTTTCTCCATAAGGAGACCGAGCATCTTGTTCTCTGCGTCAAAGTAGTCAGCGATAACTGCTGTAGAGGCGTGCTTGCGGTGTGCTGTGCCGAAAGCATCCATAACATAGCAGTCAGCGTATGAGGCGAGAGTCTTAGCAAACTCCTTCTGGCGTGCCTTCATCTCCTTCTTTGCCTCGTCGTATGCAGGGTCTGCCTTGTCAATGCCGACAGGCTTGCCTTCCTCCTCTGGATAGTAGCGGAGGTTCTCAAGGAGAAGCACCTCGCCTGGCTTGAGAGCTGCAGCAGCCTCCTGTGCCTTCGCACAGTCAGGAGCGAACTTAACCTCTACACCAAGGGCAGCAGATACAGCGTCAACAATCTGTGAGAGTGAGAGCTCTGGCTTCACCTTGCCCTTCGGCTTACCCATGTGTGACATGACGATAAGCGCGCCACCCTTCTCAAGAATGAGCTTGAGAGTTGGGAGAGCACCGCGGATACGTGTGTCGTCTGTAATCTTGCCATCCTGGAGAGGCACATTGAAGTCAACTCGTACAATGGCCTTCTTGCCATTGAAATCATACTGGTTAATTGTCATAATACCTAAAATAAATATGTGAATTGTGGATTGATTGACATCTCTATTCTTTCAGCAATATCTTTGATATGCAAAATTAATGTATTTTTTTGTAATTTCATTATTCACCACTCTTTTTTTATATAAATTAAGGTACAGTGCAAATATTTCCAATGAGACAATTATCATCGTGGAGCATCATGACTACATAAAGAAAGGAAGAGCGTGGCTCATAAAACAAGGACACTGACCGACATTAGGAGAAGCAGAATAGACCATGGGGAGAAGCACAACGAACCATGGGGAGGAACACTACAAACCATGGGGAGGAACACTACAAACCATGGGGGAGGAACACAATAAACCATGGTGGAAACATACCATAAAAGCTCATAACGGAAGCCAAAGGCGTGAAAAACAGTAAAATTTCCACCCAATGCTTGGTTATGATAAAAAAAATATCTATTTTTGTCGGTTGATAACGCATACAGCAAATTTATCTTAAACAGAACATGAAAACCAAACAAGCATTTTTAGCCCTCGCCCTGTGTGCCGTAGCCTTGACATCATGCGGCTCGGCACAGAGCTCGCTCAACGCCCTGCGCTCGCTTAACGAAGACCTCCGTGACAACAGCGTACGCTTCACCACAAAGGACTGGCGTGCGGCACAGGAGAGACTGAACAAGATTCAGGAGAATATGAAACGCTATGAATACACAGCGGAGGAAATGCGCGAGATAGGAAAGCTGAAAGCCAGCTGCTACGTATATATGGGCAAGAACACAGTGGAGACCGCCGTCGGCGACGCCATGCGTACTGTCAATGAAGTGCGAGGAGCTGCCGAGGGTATTAAGGATGCTATAAAAGAGATAAAGAAATGAGAAAATACCAGATTGACCTTCGCGTATCCGCTGTAGAGCATATCAACGAGAAATATGTACTCATAAGGCTCACAGACGACAAACCTCTGCCAGAGATGATACCTGGACAGTTTGTGGAAATCAAGGTTGAGGGCTCACAGACAACATTCCTCCGCCGCCCTATCTCCATACATTATGTAGACAGGGAGAAGAATGAGTTGTGGCTTCTCGTTGCTGTTGTGGGCCAGGGGACAAGGGCAATGGCGTCCCTGTCGGCAGGCGACACGATGAACCTGGTATTGCCTCTCGGCAATGGGTTCACTATATCTGCCCGCAAGACATTGCTCGTCGGAGGTGGAGTTGGTGTCGCACCGCTACTCTATGCCGGCAAAGCCATCCGGGAGGCAGGAGGAGAGCCAGTATTCCTCCTTGGCGCCCGCTCGGCTAAGGATCTTCTTGAGATAGAGCGCTTCCGTGCCATCGGACGCGTGCTTACCACAACAGAGGACGGCTCGGATGGAGAGAGGGGATTTGTCACAGACCATTCCGTTTGGGAGAAAGAGCCGTTCCAGATGATATCTGTCTGCGGGCCAAAACCTATGATGGTGGCCGTGGCAAGAAAAGCAAGGGAGAAGAATATCCCATGTGAGGTGTCGCTCGAGAATATGATGGCATGCGGACTCGGGGCATGCCTCTGCTGTGTGGAGAACACAACAGATGGAAACGTGTGTGTCTGCAAGGAGGGTCCAATATTCAGCACAGACAAGCTGAAATGGTAAGGACGCCCCCTTGTGCGGCTATCATCGCCATGAGAAAATAAAGAATCATCCACCCCACCATCCACCGACAACAACAAAACTGAGAAAAGAAGATGGCAACACTAAATGTCAACATAGGAGCATTAGAGCTCAAGAATCCGGTCATGACTGCCAGTGGCACATTCGGCTATGGCCTTGAATTCGCTGACCTCGTGCCTCTCGATGAGATTGGAGGCATCATAGTAAAAGGAACAACCCTGAAGCCAAGACAAGGCAACGACTACCCACGTATGGCAGAGACACCACAGGGAATGCTGAACTGTGTCGGTCTGCAGAATAAGGGGGTGGACTATTTCTGCTCAGAGATCTATCCGAAGATAAAGGATATCGACTCGCAGATGATTGTCAACGTCAGCGGCTCGTCGCCAGAGGATTACGCTGAGTGTGCAAGAAGAGTCGGCACACTTGACAACATTCGTGCTATAGAACTGAATATCTCATGCCCTAATGTGAAGGATGGAGGCATGGCTTTCGGTGTGACATGCGAGGGGGCGGCAAGCGTGGTGCGCGCCGTGCGTAAAGCCTATGCCAAGACCTTGATAGTGAAGCTCTCGCCCAATGTCACAAGCATAACAGACATAGCCAAGGCAGTGGAGGCAGAAGGGGCAGACAGCGTATCGCTGATAAACACCCTCATGGGCACAAGCATAGACATAGAGCGCCGGCGCTTCAACCTGTCGATAGGCACAGGTGGACTATCAGGGCCTTGTGTCAAACCTGTCGCACTCCGCATGGTTTACCAGGTGGCCAATGCGGTGAAGATTCCTGTCATCGGACTTGGAGGCATATCGACAGCTGAGGATGCCATAGAATTCCTCATGGCCGGAGCGACAGCTATAGAGATAGGCACAGCAAACTTCATTGACCCTGCCGTGACAAAGAAGGTGAAGGATGGAATAAACACGTGGCTCGACAGACACGGGATAGGCGACGTGAAGGAAATAATAGGCACTGTAGGAAAATGAGAAGGATGACAGCGACAAGGCTACTGGCAGCAATGATGCTTCTTCTCGTGCCAGCAGCTCTCACCTCATGCAAGGATATGTCACAACTGGCGGCAGAGATAGCAAAAGCCATGGACGACATACAGGCAGGAGAAGAGGAAGATGCATGGCCCGAAGAGACACCAGACGGCAACCAGACAGCACCAGCTGAGAAGGCATACGAGCTGCCGGCAATAGGGACAAACGACCTGATTATCCGTCATACAGGCT
>SAMEA3663208__coassemble_2603_pt1 | contig 3296 bp, 4 predicted proteins | sample SAMEA3663208__metabat2_high_PE_004 | metagenome-assembled genome bin SAMEA3663208 (sample SAMEA3663208) | pig gut metagenome | biome: pig gut; feature: pig-associated habitat; material: faeces | place: China | collected 2013
GTTTCTTGCAGGAATCGAGATATTCAAGCCTGACATGATCCTGATGGACGAGCCCCAGCCTATGACCTATGCCTGTGCCCGCCCAGACTCACCAATCCCGCTGCATGACATCGTGTCCATATAACATATCGCCCTATCAGCTTACCCTCTATCCCCATCACCGCCCTATGACCGTAACCCTCATCATACTCCTCCTCACTGTCGCCGGCTTCGTCGTTGGCCGCCCCCGTGCCGATGTCGTAGCGCTGACAGCCCTCACATCGCTTCTTGTCACAGGCATCCTGACGCCCCAGGAGGCACTGTCGGGATTCTCCAATCCCGTCGTTGTCATGATGGCCGGCCTTTTTGTCGTGGGCAGCTCACTGCTTCAGACAGGCATTGCCAAGGCCGCCAGCCGCTCCATCCTGCGCCTCTCGCATGGCCGTGAGACACTGACACTCGCACTCATGGTCATGGTGACCGCCGCCATAGGTGCTTTCGTGAGCAATACAGGCACCGTGGCTCTCATGATGCCCATTGCCATAGCCATGTCACATGAGGCAGGCCAGGCGCCATCGAGAGTGCTCATGCCGATAGCCTTCGCGAGCAGCATAGGAGGCATGATGACGCTCATAGGCACGCCGCCCAATATGGTCATCGACGAGACTCTCACCGCCCATGGCTACGAGCCGTTGGGATTCTTCGCCTTCCTCCCGCTCGGCATGATAAGCCTCGCCATAGGCATGGCTGTCATGATACCCCTCAGCCGTGCTCTCGTCAGGAAAGGCGGCAGCGCACGCGGTGGCAGGGAGGAGAAATCGGCAGAGAGCCTCGCGGCGGAATACAGCATAGGCAAGGGCGTGGAGGTGTATGCCGTAGGGCGCGACAGCCTCCTGGCTGGCAGGACAGCAAGCGAGACAGACATACGGCGACGGTATGGAGTCAGCATCCTTGAGATACGCCACAGAAGCCAGCCACGGCGTTTCCTGACAAGCGGGCGCAGACAGTCAATGCCCATGCAGGACAAGGTCATACAGGTTTCCGACCTCCTGTACCTGCAGGGAGACAAGGACATGATAGAGCGCATGGCCCGGGAGACGGGCCTGAGGAGACGCAAGCAGGCTGCCGGGGTGGGATTCTACGATATCGGCATAGCGGAGATTGTCGTCCTGCCCGGCTCACGCCTTGTGGGGCAGAGGTTGAGAGACTCTGGCCTCAGGGAGCGCTACAGGGTCAGTGTCCTCGCCTTGAGACGCCATAAGGAGGTTCCAAAGGAGTGTCTCGCCGACGAGAGGCTGAGGGCTGGCGACACACTCCTCGTGCAGGGGACATGGGATGATATCTCCACCATGGGCAGCGACAGCGCCTCGGGGTGGGTGCTTCTCGGCCAGCCTCGCGAGATGGCTGAGAAGGTTATCCTCGACTACAAGTCGCCGGTGGCTGTCTGCATAATGGTGGCCATGGTCGCCGCCATGGTCTTCGGGGGAGACTATGTGGCACCCGTGACGGCTGTCATCGTGGCGGCGCTGCTGATGGTCATGACAGGCTGCCTGCGCAGTGTCGGGGCGGCATACAAGACTGTCAACTGGGAGAGCATAGTGCTCATAGCCGCCATGATGCCCATGGCGACAGCGTTGGAGAAGACAGGTCTGTCGGCCATGACAAGCGAGTGGCTCGTCACGACACTCGGCGACTACGGCCCTGTGGCCCTCCTCTGTGGTGTCTATCTCACAGCCACGCTGCTGACATTCTTCATGAGCAACACGGCTACGGCGGTCCTCATGTCGCCCATCGCCATGAGTGTCGCCGTCAGCTCTGGTGCCAGTCCTCTGCCATTCCTCTTCGCTGTTGCTCTTGGCTCGAGCATGTGCTTCGCCTCGCCCTTCTCCACACCGCCCAACGCCCTTGTCATGCAGCCCGGTGGGTACACTTTCGCTGACTATCTGCGTGTGGGCCTTCCGCTCCAGATAGCCATATTCCTTGCCATGGCTCTTGTGCTTCCCATTCTGTTCCCGTTCTGACAGATTCGGGGCGGACTGAGAGCTGTGGTGTGGACTGAGAGCTGTGGTGTGGACTGAGAGCTGTGGTGTGGACTGAGAGTTGTGGTAATTATTTTGCCTGCTATACAGTATGACAGAATGGCGAATAATAAAGAGGCGCAACCGTTAGAAACCCCACCTGAAAATGAGGGAACGTAGTGACCGAGTGATAAGGTGGGGTTGACTTTGGTTTCCTCTGTCTTCCTCCTTGCCAGGACGTATCGAAAAGAGGCTGTGTTCAGCGTCATAGCCTCCCATTATGTTTGAAGAAATTGATTTCACCACTCTGTCCTCATTGTCATCCTTTTAAACTGTTTATCTTGGCACAAACACTTTGCACATGGTCAAGCCCATAAAGCATTGAACGTGAATCAATACCCATCCACGAAAATAAAGTCTGAATTTTCTGGTATTCATTGACGATGTAACTTGTGTCTATTTCTGATGCATGAAGCCTGAAACAGATAGGTTCATGGTGTGCAATCCTATTTCTCAAACTGTTCACCTTGTCGAGTTCATTGAATATGTAGGCGTTGTTATATTGAACAGCCACCGATGAACGCGGCTTATTTGGAAAAGCCCTTAGCAGACATTGTCCTGTCGCACGATATTGTAGTGAGGAAAACATATATTTCCATACACCGAATTCCATTTCTGCAATAAGTTTGGAATGAGAATAGATGCCTTGTCTATTCAAGCGGTTGTATGCCTTTTCTATGATTTTCCTTGTCTCATTCATGCGTCCATTGGAGAATATTCCATTGTCTTGAACAGAATCTTTCAGCCAATTCTCTCCCAAGGTCGGCACCAAAAGGCTATTAATCGCATTGCGCAATGCCACTTCAAAGCAGCTAACTATTGTAAACATCTCCTGCGACAAACGTAAGTTGTGGCGATACAAAGCCATAGCCTTGCGAGTGTCACCATTCGCAGCATCCTTATATCTCTGCATTCGCTTGGCAGACAAGATTCTTTCAAATTCTAAATATTCCATAAAAATTCGTTCATTTACTTGGTTGCATCAAGAAATAACACTATCTTTGTAGCGTTGATTCCCGGTAGCCTCTGATTCGTCAAGCTATCGGGTCTTGTTTTTATACGATTCTTGCCTACAAAAATACTTTCCATCTATCAATATCTGGGAGAGTGCCGTGCCGCTGTATATGAGATTGCCGCAGTGCCTGCGCTCAATGTGAGGCGCAGATTGGGGAGTCCTGGCCTGCGGACTCGTTTGGACCATAAGCACGAGAGGGTATGTCATTTATGCTTCTATTTTTA
>SAMEA3663208__coassemble_4926_pt1 | contig 2238 bp, 2 predicted proteins | sample SAMEA3663208__metabat2_high_PE_004 | metagenome-assembled genome bin SAMEA3663208 (sample SAMEA3663208) | pig gut metagenome | biome: pig gut; feature: pig-associated habitat; material: faeces | place: China | collected 2013
AGTAGTCGTTTCATGGCTGCAAAGATAAGCAATATGTCATATTTTATTATATTATTCAACTTTCGCTTTAAAAAATTATGTATGCAATGACCAGCCTGGAAGGCTGTACTAAGCGAAGCGATCGTAGCCCAGGACACAGTCCTGGGTTACAGGGAACAGGACAACTGTCTGGAAGACAGTACCTTGCTGTATCTGTACCGAGGACGAGGTACTGCCTTCCAGGCAGCCGTTTTGCATCGACATGCCGAGGGCTTCGCCCCCGGTTACAACCGCTTCGCTTAGTACAGCCTTCCAGGCTGATCGTGACATAATCTTTATTGTTTCCACTTATTAATCTATTGATAGTCAACTTTCTTGGTTACTTGCGAAAGCTATATTAAATTATTGATGCTAAATCAAATTGTACATTGTAAATGGTACATGAAGTCATCTCTCCGCCCAGTCGCCGCGGTCGAGGTTGCGGTAGCCGACAGCCTCGGCTATGTGCTGTACCGTGACGTTGGGCGAGGCGTCGAGGTCGGCGATGGTGCGGGCCACCTTGAGTATGCGTGAGTAGGCGCGGGCAGAGAGCGAGAGGCGTTGCATGGCGCTGCTGAGGAGGCGGAACCCTGCCTCGTCAGGCTCGGCGTACTCGTGTATCATGCGCTCTGTCATCTGTGCGTTGCAGTGTATGTCCTTGAAGTCCTTGTACCGCTCGTCCTGTATGGCGCGTGCGGCAATGACGCGGCGGCGTATCTCGCTGCTCGGCTCGCCCGGCTCAGTGGTGGATATGTCGCTGAAGGGGACGGGCTGTATCTCACACTGTATATCGATGCGGTCGAGCAGTGGGCCGCTGACCTTGTTCATGTAGCGTGAACGCTGGCCTGGCGAGCAGACGCAGGTGTGGGTCGGGTCGCCGTAGTATCCGCAGGGGCAGGGGTTCATTGACGCCACGAACATTATTGAGCAAGGATAGTCGATGGAGTATTTTGCGCGGGATATTGTTATGCGGCGGTCCTCAAGGGGCTGTCTCAACACTTCGAGAGTCTGCTTGCTGAACTCTGGTAGCTCGTCGGCGAAGAGCACACCGTTGTGTGCGAGGGATATCTCCCCAGGCTGTGGTGATGCGCCACCGCCCACGAGAGCCACTTGCGATACGGTATGGTGTGGGGCGCGGAAGGGACGGCGGTAGAGCAGTGAGACACCCTCGGGCATTTTCCCCGCTATGGAGTATATCTGTGTTGTCTCAAGGCTCTCGCGGAGTGTGAGAGGGGGCAGTATTCCGGGCAGGCGTTTTGCCATCATTGACTTTCCGCTTCCGGGAGGGCCTATCATGATGAGGTTGTGTCCTCCTGCCGCTGCCACCTCGAACGCACGCTTGACATTCTCCTGCCCTCTCACCTCGGCAAAGTCAAGTCCTGTCTCCGCCTGGTTGGTGTAGAACTCTGCCCTCGTGTCTATGGTCACGGGCTCAGGAGCTGTCATTCCGTTGAGGAACATGATGACATCGCTTAATGTCGACATGCCGTAGACCTCAAGGTTGTTGACGACGGCTGCCTCGCGGACATTCTCCTCGGGGACAATGAGTCCCTTGAAATGTTCTGCCCGTGCCCTTATGGCTATGGGGAGCGCGCCTTTCACAGGCTTTATGCTCCCGTCGAGTCCGAGCTCTCCGATGAGCATGTACTCATGCAGGCGCTCGTCTGTTATCTGCCCGTCAGAAGCGAGTATGCCGATGGCTATGGGGAGGTCGAATGCCGAGCCTTCTTTCCTTATGTCAGCCGGTGCGAGATTGACAGTGATGCGCTTCATGGGATACTGCATCCCGATGTTTGTTATGGCAGAGAATATGCGGCTCTGGGCCTCCCGCACGGCGTTGTCCGCGAGGCCTGACAGGAACAGTTTGTCGCCTATTACTGAGCTGACTTCTACTGTGACGGTTGTGACCTGCATGCCGTTGACGGCAGCACAGAATGTCTTTACAAGCATGGTGTGGTTTTCTATGGTTCCTGAGTGGGGTGGGGGATGGGGTGTTGTGTGGGCGATTCATCCGCCGCTCTGTGAACGGCACAGGGGCGGGGAGAGAGAAGAGGGGCGGGGTGTGAGCGTAAGGGATGTATAGTTTGGTGGATAGGGGTTAATGGGAAAGGGGTGTGGGGTGAGATTTATGGTTGGTGTGGAAGGGGCGAAGGGGGTGTGGGGTTAATGGGATAGGGGTGATTATGGGTGATATGGAAGGGGGGGAAGGGGCGAGGGGGG